>LUMP01000022.1_pt2 | contig 69673 bp, 69 predicted proteins | sample 729641 | NCBI WGS metagenome assembly LUMP01 (sample SAMN03860260, study PRJNA289734) | marine metagenome | biome: seawater column; feature: ocean; material: water; isolation source: Red Sea water column Station 12 - depth 47m | place: Saudi Arabia: Red Sea | collected 2011-10-15 | depth 47 m | reverse complement strand
ATCTTTTTGTTCTTCGGACAAAAAATTAATTATATATTTATCCAGAATTGTTATTTCTTCATACAAATCTGAATCTTTATCTAAACACCATAAAACCATTGGTGGATCTAAGGATAATGAGGTATATGAATTTATTGTAATGCCAAGATTTAAGCCATTAGAGCTTTCAAAAGTAATAGCTGCTACACCAGTAGCGAACTTACTAAAAATATTCCTGAGGTCTTTATTTGCTTCATCAAGCATAAAATTATCTGATAATCACCGGAAGATGAGAATAACCTTTTACAAAGCTAGAACGAATTCTAGTTGGTTCGTCTAAAACTTCAATATTATCAAATCTCTTCATTATCTCTTCCCAAAGAATTTCTAATTGAAGATCTGCAAGTCTATTTCCTACACATCGATGTATTCCAAAACCATATGAAAGGTGGCTTCTTGGTCTCTCTCTATCAATAATAAATTTATTAGGGTTTTCAATTGCTTCTTCGTCTCTATTTCCTGAGACATACCACATTACAACTTTGTCACCCTTTTTTATTAATTTTCCACCCAATTCATAATCCTCAAGAGCAGTTCTTCTCATATAAGCTAATGGGGTTTGCCATCTAATAATTTCAGGAACCATTGTTTTAATTAATGAATGATCTTTTCTAAGTTTATCGTATTGTTCAGGGTTTTGATTTAAAGCTAGAATTCCTCCAGTCATAGAGTTTCTTGTCGTATCATTACCCCCAACAATTAATAGAATAAGATTACCAAGATATTCCATTGGCTCCATATCTCTTGTGCTCGGGTCATGAGCAAGCATTGAAATTAAATCGGTTTTTGGTTCAGAATTAACTCTTTCATTCCATAAACGAGTAAAATATTCTAGGCACTCAAATAACTCCTCTTTTCTTTGCTCTTCCGTTTCAACCACTCCATCTCCTGGTCTTGCAGTAGAAACATCAGACCATCTTGTTAACTTTCTTCTGTCCTCAAAGGGGAAATCAAACAAAGTTGCCAACATTCTCGTGGTTAATTCAATGGATACATCTTCTACCCAATTAAATTCTTTATTTATTGGAAGGCTGTCCAAAACTTCAGCAGTTCTTTCTCTAATTAAATCTTCCATGTTAACTAAATTACTTGGCGCAACAACCGGATTAACGGCTTTTCTTTGCACATCATGTTTAGGTGGGTCCATGGCTATAAACATAGGAGTTGTAAAATCCTCTTGAGGATCGAATAAAGTTATCGCTCCTTCTGATGAAAAAACTTTATGGTTAGTATCAACACTCATGATATCATGGTATTTTGTTACCGACCAATAAGCCCCAACATCTTCAACACATGACTCAGCACAGTAATGAACTGGGTCCTCTTTTCTCAATCTTTCAAATAAAGGAAAAATTGCATCTCCATGCATAAAGATATCAGAATTTGCCATATCAATTTTATCCAAAGGTATTGAATATGGATCCATTGTCGGATTCCAAATATCTGGACGAAGAAGTTCTTTAAGCATTATTTAAAATCCCCCATACTTTTTGTGCTGTTATTGGCATATTTAATTCTTTAGTATCAAAATCACTTAACGCATTAATAATTGCATTTACATATGCAGTTGTTGAAGCAACAGTTCCTGCCTCTCCACAGCCTTTCGCGCCTAATAGGTTTGTTGTACACTCTGCCTCTTCATTAAAATCTATATTAAAATGAGGAAAATCATCTGCTCTAGGCATTTGATAATCCATGTAAGATCCATTCAATAATTGTCCAGTTTCCTCTTCATAGATAGCATGCTCACACATTGCCTGCCCTAAACCCTGCACAATTCCTCCATGGACTTGTCCAGCAACAAGAAGAGGGTTAATTATCTTACCAAAATCATCCGTAGCATAATAATCAACTATCTCTATATCTCCAGTATGTTTATCAACTTCTACTTCGCAAATATGGCACCCGTTAGGATAAGTTGGGTCTTTATGCTCATAAGAACTTGCACCATCTAACATTTGAGTATTTGACTGATTTTCTGCGATTTTTGCTACAGAAAATAAATCAATATTTCTATTAGTGCCTTGAACCTGGAACAGAGGACCTGATTCAGTTGAATATTCTATATCCTCTATTGAGGCCTCTAATTCAGCGGCAGCAATTTCAATTCCTTTTTTTAATACATCATCGGAAGCATCATTTATTGCACCAGCGGCGAAATATAATGATTTTGATCCACCAGTTCCTCCTCCACTTGGCAAATCCTCGCTATCACCAAAATGTATTGAAACATCTTCTGGATTAACACCAAGTTTCTCAACAACTATTTGTGTCCAAGCGGTTTCATGTCCTTGGCCTGTTGCCATAGTGCCTGTATAAACATTTACTTTACCATCACTTGAAACAATTATTCTGGAATCCTCAGAACCCTCTCCTTGAGTTCTCTCAACATAATAAGACACCCCAATACCGCGAAGTTTATTTTTCTCTAAAGAATTTTTCTTCCTTTTTTCAAAATCCTCAAATGAAGAGTTTAATAAAGTCATATTAGTAGTTTTGTCAAAATCACAACTATCAAAGGGTATAACAGGATCTGCAGTATTGCCTATATCAGAGGGTTGAACATAATTTAGTTTTCTAATTTCTATTTGACCCATAGACATATCTCGCGCCGCTTGATCGACTAGTCTTTCAATAACATAACTTGCTTCTGGTCTCCCTGCGCCTCTATAAGCGTCAATTGGAACGGTATTTGTGTAAACAACTTTAACATTATTCACCATTACAGGAATATTATATACTCCAACATGCATTCCGGCAGCAGCTAATGTAGGAATAAAAATCCCATATTGTGATAAGTAAGCGCCAACTGAAGCAGTTGTTTGGACTTTTACACCAAGAAATTTTCCTTCTTCATCTAATGCCAAATAAGCATCAGTAACATGATCTCTACCCTGTGCATCGCTTAAAAAAGATTCTGATCTTGTGGCAGTCCATTTAACTGGTCTTGATAAGAGTTTGCTAGCATGCATTACAGCAATGTATTCTGGAAAGCACATCATCTTTAATCCAAAACCACCACCTACATCTTTAGTTATAACCTGAATATCTTCTTCTTTAATATTTAATGTGTTTGCTAGTCTTTCTCTCATAGCATGAGGGCCTTGACTTTCAACATGCATTTTAAATTTGCCATCAGATTCATTAAAAACTGATACTGCCGATCTAGGTTCTATAGGATTAACAACAATTCTATTATTAATAAGATGAACATGAGAAACATGGTGAGCATCTGACTCAACTTTTTCCCATTCTTCATCTGAGCCAATACCCCAATCTACAGCGCAATTGGATTCAAATTCATCAAAAAGCTTTGGTGAATCATCCTTAAGGGCTTTAGCTGTATCAGAATTACATGGTAATTCTTCATATTCCACTATTACATTATCAGCAGCATCTAAAGCTTTATTTACTGATTCAGCGATTATAAATACCACAGGATCTCCTACATGCCTTACTCTATCTGAAGCTAATATTGGCCTTTTACTTGCATTCATAGGAGAGCCATCTTTATTCTGAAGAAAATCAATGACAGACATATGCGTCACCCCAGCATTAGAAAAATGATCATTTGTAAAAATATCAATTACACCCGGCATATTTCTGGCGTTTTCGATATCAATGTTAAGAATTTTTGCGTGGGAGTAAGGTGATCTAACAAATACACCATGACACATATTCTCAAATTTTATATCATCCGTATAATTACCTTCGCCAGTAATTAAACGTGTATCTTCTATCCTTGTAACAGGTTGTCCAACAGCAAATTTCATTGTTTCTCCTACTTAATTTTTATAACTTGGGTCAATTTTGTCTAACTTTCTTAAAAGTCCAGGCCAGGCAAGTTGACCAATACCATCATCGGAAGCCATATGACCTTGTTCGGTGACTAACTCAATAACATCATTAGGAACCTGATTAAGCTTTAGACCACCAGCTAAAGCTTTAATTTGCATTGTGCATGCTCTTTCAAGAAAAAATAAACGAAGCCATGCGTCACCGCAGGTAGCGCCCGTAGTTAAAAGACCATGATTTTTAAGAATTAAACAATGCTTCTTTCCAAGATCATCAATAAGTCTTTCTCTTTCATCCAAATTAAGAGCGATACCCTCATAATCATGATAAGCGCAATCATCTCTAATAACCATTGCATGTTGACTTATTGGCAGGAGTCCGTCTTCTTGAGCTGCTACCGCTACACCATCATTGGAATGAGTATGAATAACAGCATGATTATTCGAACCTGAAGAATGAACTGCAGAATGAATTGTAAATCCAGCAGCATTAACATTATAATTTGTTTCAGAAACTTTATTCCCTTCAAGATCAATTTTAACTAGATCAGAAGCACAAATTTCATCAAACAACAAACCATAGGGATTAAGTAAAAAATGCTCTGGTTCTGAAGGAACACGGACGGATATATGGGTAAATACTAAATCATCCCAACCATATAAAGCAACTAATCTGTATAAGGCGGCAAGCTCAACTCGAGCATCCCATTCCTCTTCACTCACTGACTGTTTTATTTGTTTGTTCATAATTTATTATTATTACAATCTTTATAGATATAAAACCAGCATTATTAGAATTAGTTATTAATGGTTTTATTTATTGCTGTACCCCAATTTTTGATAATTTTCGATCTTAATTGTTTTTTTATTATAGGAAGGAATTCAATGTTTTCATTAGAATTAATATTGAATTCACTTAATTCATTAATTTCATTTGAACCTAAAGCAGATAATGTTGCCGCGCCAAGCGCTGTAGCTTCCTGTTCATTTGATTTTATTATCTTTGTTTCACAAATATCTGAAAGATTCTGTAAAAACCATTGATTATCTGTCATTCCACCATCAACTTTAATACCTTGAAACGATTTTTTAAATAAATCATGCGTATCTTCATGAATAGCTTTAATAAGATCATATGTTTGCAAAGATACAGACTGAATTGAAGCTATTATTATATCATTTTTATTAGTATCGCGCGTTAATCCAGAAATAGATGCTCGACTATCAGGTTTCCAATGAGGTGCTCCTAAACCCGTGAAAGCTGGAACCATTACAACTTCAGGATTGATTTCAGCATTTATTAATATATCATCTAATTCACTATAATTATCAAATACTTGCAAGTTTTTATTCAACCAATCTATTATAGCTCCAGCCATAAAAATAGACCCCTCCAAAGCATAAGCGGTTTCTCCCTTAACCTTATAGGCTATTGTTGATAAAAGTTTATTTTTTGAATATGCAATTTCTTTTCCAGTATTTTGTATAACAAAACAACCCGTTCCGTATGTAGATTTAATATCGCCAACATTAAAGCATTTCTGTCCAATTGCTGCTGATTGCTGATCACCTATAACACCGTGAATGGGTATTTTCTTTACAAGTGCTTCTGATTTTCCGTAAAACCCGTCAGATTCTTGAACATCTGGAAGAATTGATTTACTTACTCCAAATAGATCAAGTAAATCATCATCCCATTTTAAATCTTTAATATTAAATAAGTTTGTTCTTGCCGCATTCGTTAAATCTGTTGCAAACACTTTACCTTTTGTTAGATGCCAAATAATCCATGTATCAATAGTTCCTGCGCATACCTTATTATCATCAATACCTTCTTTGACTCCTTTTACATTATCAATAATCCAGCGTATTTTTGTTGATGAAAAATATGGGTCTAACAGTAATCCAGTTTTCTGATTTATAAATTCTTCATAACCTTTAACCTTGAGCTCATTACAATAGGTGTCAGTTCGTCTATCTTGCCATACAATCGCATTGTATAATGATTTGCCGGTTGTCTTATCCCATAAAACTACAGTTTCTCTTTGATTTGTTATTCCTATAGAACAAATATTCTGATCGGAGTTATTGTCTATAACTTCATTACAACAACTTATTACAGTCTCAATTATTTCTTCTGGATTATGTTCAACCCAGCCATTATTTGGAAAAATCTGTTTAAAAGGCTTTTGACTGGAGTCAACTTTTTTACCCTCTAGATTAAAAAGCATTACCTTTGTTGATGTTGTACCTTGGTCAATAATTAAAAACATTTTTATTTATGAGAAACAGGAAGTTTTTTTCTACCCCAAAAAAGAAAGGGACCCACTCTTTCACCATCATTAATAAGCTTTAAATTTGGAAACCTATTTTTCAGTGCATTTAGAGCAACCCTTGTTTCTAACTTAGCAAGTTCTCTACCTAAGCAAATGTGAACACCTACGCTAAAGGAAATTACCTTGCTTCCATCTCTAGACACATCGAATGAATTTGGATCATTAAAAATCACAGGATCTCTATTAGCAGCGCCGTAATGCATCATAACTTTTGAATTTTTTGGAATAATATTTCCATCAATATCAACCTCTTTAGAAGTCGTTTTAAATAAACCTAAAAGTGGAGGATCATAGCGAAGACTCTCACTTATTGCGTCATTAATGTCGATGTCATTATTAACAAATTTTTCCCATAAATTATCTATCGTCATCATCCTCCAAATTAAATTAGAAATTAGCGAAGTTGTTGTCTCATTACCTGCAACAAATATTTGTCTAGTCAAATTTACAGCCTCATCATCTGATAAATATTTTGAGTCAATTTTTGCATGTGCAATCCTTGATAACAAAGTATCATCCTCATCTTGGACTCTCTTTTTTAATATAAGATCTAATAAGTATTCACCCATTAGGTTTAACTCTTCTTCAAAAAGAAGAGGATTTTCACTGCACATTTGTTCAACAGTAGCATCTGCCCAACGTTTAAATTTATGAATATCATCGATAGGAATTCCTAGTATTTCGCAAATAATAATTACAGGTAATGGAAAAGATAAATGATCGTGAATATCCCATGTATCTTTATCCGCTACATCATCAAGAAGATCTTCAGCAATTTCTATAAGTCTTTTCTCTAATTTTGCTATTGAACCCATTAGAAAATTTGGCTGTACAATTCTTCTTATCAGCGTATGGTGTTCTCCATCAGAGAGCACTCCATTAGAATTAATAAAATTAGGTCCATTTCCATGACTTTCAATAAAAATATCAGGCTCTCTTAAGGCATAACTAATATCATTATATCTAGATAATATGTAGAATGGAGGATCATATAAATCGTATCTATGGATTCTATCTCCATTCAATAATTTTGAAGCGGAAATTGATGGATCATGCATCTCTTCTTCGCTCATTAAATTAATATTTTTATTACCTGAATTCATTAATTCTCCTCAACAAACAGAACTATTGATAAAACTTTAGTAATTTAGGTATGAATTATCAAGAGGAAGTGATATTTAAAAAAAATGTCTGATAAAAAAATACATTTTGTTTCAAGTGATAACAAAACAGCAAAAGAAGCAAAAGATAATCTTGTAAAAAGATATAATAATTATCCTGCTTCAGATGCTGATGTAATTGTTGCGCTCGGTGGTGATGGTCTTATGTTACAAACTCTGCATGATAACATTAATGAAGCTAAACCAATATTTGGAATAAATAGAGGCTCAGTAGGTTTCTTGATGAATGATTTCAGCGATGAAGATCTATTGGAAAGAATTGCTTCTGCTACCTTAACAAAAGTATATCCTCTTCAAATGACGGTAAAAACTGAAAAAGATGAAATTAATGCGAAGGCAATTAACGAGGTATCTCTCCTAAGGCAAACCTATCAAGCAGCAAAAATAAAGATAAGAATAGACAATAAAATTCGATTAGAAGAGTTGATATGTGATGGTATTTTACTCTCAACACCCGCGGGTAGCACAGCTTATAATCTATCTGCGCATGGGCCTATATTGCCAATCACATCAAATTTATTAGCACTAACGCCAATATCAGCTTTTAGACCAAGAAGATGGAAAGGTGCTCTTTTACCGCATGACTCAACTGTAGAAATTGAAGTTTTAGAAAAAACAAAAAGACCAGTTAGTGCTGTTGCTGATAATCTTGAAATAAGGGATATTGAAAATGTAAAAATAATAGAGGATAGAGAAACCGAATTATTTATGCTGTTTGATCCCGAAACAAATCTAGAGGAAAAGATTTTAGAAGAACAATTTACCTACTCATAATTTATTTTAAATTTTCGATTGGTTCTTTAATTAGACCATAGCCAGCATTTTCTGGAATAGTTAAAAATACTCCATCGTTATTCTTCTCTATCTTTGGCTCAACGGTAATAATTGTTTCTTTTTTTATTTTTTCTAAAGCTTCTTTTACAGTTTTAAACCTAGATAATTTTTCCAAATTCATCCTAGTTGGAAAAATGATTGTTCTTTTTTTTGAATAACAATCATCTAATGCCTGTTTTGGAGTTATCCATATTGAATCAACAGATTCTTTTCCATCATGGCTTCCTAAATGATCTTTTGGAGCCTCAGCAATATAAAAATATGTATCGAATCTCTTAGGCATCATTTGAGGAGTTATCCAATGCGCAAAAGGAATTAAATTATCTAAATTAAATTTAATGTTTTCTTCGACCGCAAAATCATACATTGATCCTTCTTTGTTATTAAATTTTTCTCGCCATTTTATTAACTTTGCGAGACGTTCATTTGATATAATTTCACTATCATTTTCTTCATAAGCAAAAAGTACATCTGCTTCTTCATAACATTCTCTTATTCCTGCAATACGATAGCTAAGCTCTTGATCATTAATCTCATTACTAGAAACTGTATACTTTCTTAATTTTGGATTAAGATCATTTTCATCAACTTTTCCACCCGGAAAAACTAGAGCGCCTGAAGCAAAATCAATTTGGTGATGTCGTACCACCATAAAGACTTCTATATCGTCAATACCATCTCTAATGACCAATACTGTAGATGCAGGTATTAATTTATTAGAAGAATTTTCCATAATATAATGCTATAGCATAATTCAAAATATTAAATCATTTATTTTTATGAACATGAGGAATGATGATGCTAGAAGGATTAAAAGTTATTGAAATGTCAACATATGTGGCGGCTCCTGGAGCAGGAGGTATGCTAAGAGATTGGGGTGCGGAAGTAATTAAAGTTGAACCATTAACAGGTTGCCCAATGAGATCATTTTTTGAAGGAACAAAGTCTAAATTAGAAATTATAGGAAACCCAATTTTTAGCCTAGATAACAGAGGCAAAAAAGGGATGACAATAAATACCAGTAATGAAAAAGGGGCTGATATTGTTAGAGAATTAATTAAGGAAGCAGATATTTTTCTAACAAATGTAAGGCCCACATCTCTTGAAAAATCTAAGCTTGATCACAATACACTTCTAAAAATTAATCCCAAATTAATATACTGCTCTCTATCAGGTTATGGTCTTGACGGGGATGAAAAAGATCGACCTGGTTTTGATATTGCTGCGTTTTGGTCAAGATCAGGAATGGCCCACCTAACTCAAAGAAAAGGGGAAGAGCCTCTTCCTATTAGAGTTGCTGTAGGTGATCACATAACATCGATTTCAACAGTTAGCGGAATATTAGCTGCGGTTTATGAGAGAGAAAAAACAGGTAAAGGTAAAGTAGTTGAAAGTTCCTTATTAAGGACTGGTATTTATTCCATAGGATCAGATATGGCTCTTCAATTAAGATTCGGGAGAGTTCCTTCAACAAAAAAAAGAGATGAACAAATAAACCCAATAGCTAATTTTTTTAAAACAAAGGATGATAGATGGATTTGTCTAAGCCCTAGGGCTGGCGGAGATTGGGATCTTCCCCAAGTTGCAAGAGCTATTGGTAGGGAGGAATGGCTTGAGGATGAAAGATTTAATAATCATCATGGCAGAAGATCTAACTCTACAGAATTCGTAAAAGCAATGGATGAAGCGTTTAGTCAGCTAACACTCGATGAATGGGGTGAAAGATTAGATAAAGAGGATTTAATTTGGGCTCCAGTACAAAATCTCAGTGAAGTTGCAAAAGATGAACAAGCTATTGCAGCAGGTTCATTTGTAGAAATTGAAGACCCTGAATGCGAAGAAAAATATCTTTCTTTAGCCTCGCCAGTTAAATTTCATGACAGCGATGTAGGTCCAAAGGGTCCTGCACCTTTACTCGGAGAACATAATAAAGAGATTTTAAGTAAGATGGGTTATACGGAAGAAGAAATAAACAAACTTGAAGATAATGGAATTATTGGTAAAAGTTAATTATCAATATCAGGAGCGGAAGTATCTTTTAAGATCATATTTATACTATCTTCAATACTAATTATTTCCTGCTTATTTGAACCAAGCTTCCTAATAGCAACAGTTCCGTCTTCCATTTCATTAACCCCAACAACAAAGATATATGGTATTTTATTTACTGAATGCTCTCTAACTTTGTAATTTATTTTCTCATTTCGTGAGTCTAATATCACCCGTATTCCTTTTTCTATAAATTTTTCTTCTATCTCTTTAGCATATTGATCGGCTTTAGAGGTTATAGTGGCAACTACCAATTGAATTGGAGCCAACCATAAAGGAAATTTGCCCTCATAATGCTCAATTAAAATACCAGTAAATCTCTCTAAACTTCCTAAAATAGCTCGATGAAGCATTACCGGTGTGTGCTTTTCATTATCTTCACCAACATAACTTGCCCCTAACCTTCCAGGCATATTAAAATCAACCTGTAATGTCCCGCATTGCCATTTTCTACCAATAGCATCATGTAAATAAAAGTCTAACTTTGGTCCATAAAAAGCTCCATCACCGCTATTTTTATCAAAAGGAATTCCTGTAGCTTTAGAGGCATTCAAAAGTGCATTCTCAGCTTTATCCCAAATCTCATCCGAACCTACCCTCTGCTCAGGCCTATCAGCATACATTATTGAAACTTCATTAAAGCCTAATTCGCTATATACTTCTTGAAGTAATTTACAAAAATTGACTGTTTCACTTTCTATTTGGTCCTCAGTACAAAAAATATGCGCATCATCCTGAACAAAATTTCTTACCCGCATTAGACCATGAAGTGCTCCAGATGGTTCATTACGATGACACGAACCAAATTCCGCCATTCGAAGAGGTAAATCTTTATAGCTTTTTATTCCTTGATTATATATTTGAACATGTCCTGGACAATTCATTGGTTTGATCATGAGCTCTCTATCATCGATAATAGTTCTATACATATTATCTTTGTATTTGTCCCAATGACCCGACTCAACCCACAAATCCTTATCTAGGATTTGAGGAGTTTTTATTTCTTTATACCCTTCTTTAGAAATTTTCCTTCGAATATAATCTTCTAACTCTTTATAAATTGACCAACCATTTGCATGCCAAAAAACCATGCCAGGCGCAATGTCTTGAAAATGAAAAAGATCTAATTCTTTTCCAAGTTTTCTGTGATCTCTTTTCTCTGCTTCCTCAAGAAGAATTAGATGTTTATTTAATTCTTTTTCTGATGCCCATGCAGTACCATAAACTCTTTGAAGCATTTTATTATCAGAACTGCCTCTCCAATATGCTCCAGCAATTTTTGTTAACTTAAATGCTTTTAAATGCCTTACTGATGTTACATGAGGTCCTCTACACATATCTATATATTCATTATGATGATATAGGGCTATGATTTCATCGTCAGGTATTTCATTAATAATTTCAATTTTATATGGTTCATTTCTATCTTTAAATGTATCAAGAGCTTTTTTTCTAGTTACAACCTCTCTAACAACATTATATTTGGTTTGCGCCAATTCTTTCATTCTTAATTCGATTTTCTCAAGATCGTTTTCGCTTAATGACTCTTCAAGATCGATATCATAATAAAATCCATTTTCTATTGTTGGGCCTATAGCCATTTTTGCTTCAGGATATAATTGTTTTAAAGCATGACCAAATAAATGAGCGCATGAATGCCTGATTATTTCTATGCCATCATCATCACTATTAGTTACTAATACTGCATCAGAATCTGTTTCAATAAGTTCTGAAGCATCTACAAGTTTACCATTAAGTAAACCAGCAACGGTAGCTTTAGCTAGACCAGACCCTATTGAAGATGCAAGTTCATCAAAATTAATTGGTTTATCGAATTCTTTTTCTGATCCATCTGGTAATTTTATTTTTGGCATATCTAGTTATTTATTTTCTTTTTAATAGGAACTGGATCATATCCATAACCGCCCCAAGGATTACATTTTATTATACGAAAGAAAGATAATTTAAAGCCGTGAAAAAACCCATATTTCGAAAATGCCTCTAATGCATAAGTAGAACAAGAAGGCTCAAACCTACATGATTTGCCCAAAAAGGGAGAAATCATATATTTGTATCCCTTAATTAACATAATTGATATTTTACTTGCTGTTCCCATAACTAAAAATTTAATAATAATTTATATGCTATAAATTAATTCGTCTAATTATCCACAGAAAAATATAGTTATCCACAAAAAAATAATGAAGCTGAATTGACCATCCAATATTTATATGCGTAAATGATCTTGACGGTCGTAATGACCAATGGCCGTTGGGCGGGTGACATACCGCTGTGAGGGTCGGATGGTCTCCGGTCCATGGTGAAAGTAGAGATAGCAATATTTCGAGGATAGCCAGCCAGAAGCCAGAAAGCTGGTCTGTTAAAGGAAAGAGCGCTGGATTAGGGTAGCGGAATGTCAGTCTTAATCGGGGGCGATTAAGTCACACTAAAAGGGAGCTCGATGTGGGCTCCCTTTTTTTATTTTAATTCATTTATACAATTCTCTACGGCATCAAAGACCAACAAGACAGAAGCATGCCTTCCCTTAAAGTCCTTGACGGGTTCAAAATACTTCAAATCATCCCACTTACCAGATGGAGCATCACCATCTTCTTTAAGCATGCTATACATTGTTTTTTTTATTTCTAAGAGCTCTTTTGAATCTGATCCAATTATATTCCTTGCCATTACTGAAGAAGCTGCTTTACCAAGAGAACAAGCTTTAATTTCATGAGTAAAATCACTTACAACATCATTATCCATATTTAAATAAACTGTAATTTTAGAACCGCATAGTTTACTAACTACAGTAGATGATGAGTCTGGCTGATCCAATTTACCAAGCCTTGGAATGTCTGATGATAATTTTAAAATATTTGTATTATATAAATCTTTAATCATCTTTTCTTCCAAGTAGTTATATCGTTTTTGTCTTCAAGCACAATACCCATAGTCAAAAGCTTATCCCTTATATCATCTGCTAATGAAAAATCCTTAGATATTCTAGCTTGATTTCTTTTCTCAATGAGATCATCTATCATTTTTGTATCAAGATTATTGTCTTCATTTAAAAACCAATTACTTGGTTTAGTAATCAAGAGACCCATTAAATTAGCAGATTTCAAAAATGAACTTCTCAACTCAATATTATCAGGATTTTTTTTCAAATTTTTAAACATTGAATGAAGAATTGATATTGCCTTAGGAGTATTTAGATCATCAGATAAAGCATTAAGAATATCTTCATTAACAAATGAATCAATATTTTCAATATCTTCATAATCTTTTAGATACGAATAAAAATTATTTAATGTTTTTTTTGATTGACTAACTAATTCATCTGACCACTTTAATGGCTGTCTATAATGCGAACTCATTAAAGACAGTCTTATTACTTCACCGGGGGTATCGGAAATTAAATCTTTTATCAAAAGAATATTACCAAGAGATTTTGACATCTTAGAGTCAGCCATTTGAACCATTCCATTATGTAACCAAAAATTTGCAATATCTTTTCCGTTGTTTTTACAAAACGATTGAGCGCATTCATTTTCGTGGTGAGGAAATCGTAAATCTTCTCCACCTCCATGAATATCGATAGTTTCACCAAATATTTCTAAAATCATTGTAGAACACTCTAAATGCCAACCCGGTCGACCTCTTCCCCATGGGCTTTCCCATCCAATTTCATTTTCACTAGAAGGCTTCCAAAGAACAAAGTCTAATGGATTTTTTTTGTAATCTTGAATTTCAACCCTTGCACCCGCAATTAAATCTTTCGGATCTCTACCTGATAATTTTCCATAGTCATCATAAGAATTTATATCAAATAACACATGATCTTGAGAAATATATGCATTATCTTTTTTTATTAAATCTTTAATAAATAAAATCATTTCAGAAATGAATTGAGTTGCATAGGGCTCCTCATCAGGTTCATCTACATTTAGAATTTTCATATCTGAATGATACTGATTAGTAGATTTTTTGGTTATTTCTGATATTTCTACATTTTCTTCAAAAGCGGCATTAATTATTTTATCATCTACATCAGTAATATTTCTTGCGTATGTTACTTTTTTATATTTATTCCTTAATAATTTAACTAATATATCAAAAACTACAGCCGGCCTAGCATTCCCTATATGATGTGCTCCATAAACCGTTGGGCCACATACATATATTGTTACATTTTCATCATTAATAGGACGAAATATCTCTTTTTTCTTATTTTTTGAATTATATAATCGAATTTCCATAGCAAAAATCAATAAAATACTTGTATTTTCTTATATTATTATCATATACATTGCTATATTAGAAAATTAATCAATGTAAAAGTCACATTTTTTGTCTTTTATGTCAGGAGTCTATAATGGATATGAAGGTTAAAAAAGATCAAGTTAATATAGATCAGAATAAACCAACACGTGAAGAAGCTATGGAAGCAGTTAAAACTCTTATTTCATGGGCAGGCGATGATCCATATAGGGAAGGTTTAATTGATACTCCAAAAAGAGTTGTTAAAGCTTATGAGGAGTTCTTCGCTGGATATAATAAAGATCCGATAGCAAGTTTAAGTAAAACATTTGAGGAAGTTCAGGGATATGATGACATAGTATTTCTAAGAGATATAAATATAGAAACACATTGTGAACATCATATGGTTCCTATTTTAGGCGTTGCTCATGTAGCCTATTTACCTAAAAATAAAGTTGTTGGTATTTCAAAGCTGGCTAGGGTAATTGATATTTTTGCAAAAAGATTACAAACTCAAGAAACAATGACTATGCAAATCATTGAGACTATAGACGAAGCACTTGACCCTCTTGGAACCGCAATAATGATAGACGCGAAACATCAATGCATGACCACTAGAGGTATCAGCAAGCCTAATGTCTCAACAGTTACTACAAAATTCTCAGGATTATTTGCCGAAGACTCTGAGCTAAGGGAAAGATTTATTCGCCTAACTCAGGCAAAAGGTTAAATTTGTCACAAAATTACGAAAATAATTTTAAAAAAAGAATATCAGTTGAAGAGGTTGAAGAAGGTCTTTCTTTAACGCCAAAATTTGATGAAGATGGTCTGATACCATGTATAACAACCGATAATAATACCGGGGAAGTATTGATGGTTGGTTATATGAATGCTGAATCATTAACAAAAACAATTGAAAATGGAGAAGCATACTATTTTAGCCGATCACAGCAAAAAATATGGCACAAAGGATCTGTTTCGGGTTTAACACAAAAAATTGTTGAAATGAAAATTGATGATGATCAAGATTCGATTTGGATATCAGTTGATGTTTCTGGATCAGGAGCAAGTTGTCATGTTGGATATAAATCATGTTTTTATAGATCAATACCAATAAAATCTAAAGTTGATGACAATATAGAGCTGATTATGGATGATGAAGAGAAACTTTTTGATCCTGAAGAAGTTTATAAGGGACTTCCTAACCCTACAAAATTATAGTTAGTCTGGAAATTTATCAAAAGGGAATGGTTTTTGGTCATTATTTCCAGTTGAAAACAATAAACACTCTTTCAAATATAATGATAATCTTCTAGAAAATTCATTCAATTCAGAAAGTTGACCAGAGTCAACAACCCTTACAATAAAAGATAAAACAGATAAAACAACAACTACCCAAAAAGACATCCAAGCCAAAACAAGAAAAGCAACACAAAATATAAACTCTTTAAAATATTTAAAAACTTTTAAAGCGATTTGATCATCTTTTGATTTTGCTTCTGAAGGTTGACTAACAATATCCTCATCAGATTGATTATTCAATGAGCTATCTGCACGCTCAAACTCTTCATTTATATCTTTGTTATCTTCATTCATGAATACATATCTTTCATAATATATTTTCTATATCAACAAAAAAATTAAGAATTCTTTTTTAATTTACTTAACTTATAGTCAACAAGCTCAATCCTATCATTTCCAAAATACATATCAGTATCATTGATAAAGATAGTAGGAGAACCGAAACCCCCTCTCTCAATAAGGTTCTCAGTATTTTTTCTTAATTTATTTTTAATTTTATCACTTTCTATTAATTCAAAAATTTTTGATGGATCCATATCGCAATCAATTAATATTTTTTCTAAAATACCTTCATCACCAACATTAAGATCATCTTCCCAATAAGATTTAAAACAGAAATTTGCAAATTCTATTAATTTATTTTCTTCTTCTGCAACAATAGCAATTCGCATCATTTTTACAGCATTTACAGGAAATATTGATGGCCACATTATCTTTATATTAGCTAATTCAGCCCAATCTTGCATATCTTTTCTTGAATACTTAAACTTTCTAGGATTTGGGTTCTCTCTCTGAGCATATATATCTTTATTGACCTCATTAAAAACTCCTCCAACCAATATTGGTTTCCAAATGGGTTCGATATTATATTTTTCTATAACTGAATGAATTCTTGAAAAAGCTAAATATGTCCATGGAGACGAACAATCAAAAAAGAATTCAAATTTTATCATTCAAATTATTTTCCTTTCCAATCAGGTTTCCGCTTTTGAGAAAAAGCAAGTGGGCCCTCGATAAAATCTTCGCTGTTAAACAATGTTTTAACTGACTCATATTTTTCATTCATCGCTTCTTCAATAGACGAATAGTTTAAGCCATTTTGAGCAACATTTTTAGTTGTTCTAATTGATACTGGAGAACATTCCATAATCATATTTGCCCACTCCTCAGCTCTATTTAATAACTCATTTTGAGATACAACCTCATTAACAAAACCGAGATCTTTACCTTCTTCAGCCTTAACCGTTCTACCTGTTAACATCATTCCCATTGCTCTTTTCATTCCTATTTGTCTTGGTAGGCGATGCATACCTCCTGCAAGAGCGGCTAGACCAACTTTAGGTTCAGGAAGTGCAAATGTAGCATTATCAGAGGCAATAATTAGATCACATGCTAATGCAATTTCAAATCCACCACCCATAGCAACTCCATTAACAGCAGCAATTATTGGTTTGTTAAGATCATATCGTGATGTGAGACCTGCGAATCCAGAGGATACGCTTTCCATTTTTCCTCCTTCAGCTTGATATTTTAAATCATTTCCTGCTGAAAAAGCTCTTTCACCTGAACCAGTGATAATTGCAACCCAAGCATCACTATCCTCTTGAAATTCATTAAAAATTTTATCTAACTCTTTATGCGCTGGCGAATGTAAGGCATTCATTCTTTCTGGTCTATTAAGGGTTATTATCCATAAATGTTCTTTTTTTTCTATTAAAGCAAATTCGTAAGTCATTATTTCTCCTGTCACAACAATTTTAGATTATCTTTATAATTTTTCCAATTTTCGCAATAATGGTCTGCAGACGCTATCAAAAAATCCTCCATATCTTTGTCAATAGTCTTAATGACTTTACCAGGAACACCTACAACCATTGAATTATCTGGAATTTCTCTCTTTTCAGGAATTAAAGTTTTAGAGCCAATTAGACAATTTTTACCAATTTTTGCTCCGTTTAAAATCACTGTTCCTATTCCAATTAATGAATTATCACCAATACTGCAGCCATGAAGCATAACTTGATGACCAATTGTAACATTTCTACCTATTATAAGAGGAAAGCCGAAATCCGTATGTAGAACACTTCCATCTTGAACATTACTGTTTTCACCAACAAGAATCTGCTCACAGTCCCCTCTCAAAGTAGCAGAAAACCATACACTCGAATTCATCTCCATCTTAACATCACCAATAATATTAGCATCAGGAGCAATCCAATAACTCTCATCATTTGGTAATGAGGGCTCTTTATCATTAAGTTTATAGATGGGCATATGGGTATTATAGATCAAAATCTAAAATTGACACAGAAAATGTGCAAGAAGCATCATTATCCCTAAAAATAACACCCAAAAACTCTTCTTCATTTTGCGAATTTAATATTGAAACTTCCTTAGAGTCTTCAATAGACCCTCTATCAGATATAATAATCTTCTTCTTTTTTGATATCGACTGAATATTAGATTCCAGACCTTGTGAATCTGAAATTGGAATATCAATAGGTATAGTTAAAGAATATGAAATATCCTCTTCGTCAGGATCATCGTCTTTTTGTATACTTCCAATTGACTCTGAAAAAACATAGAGAGACGCAGATGGAGGTATGTCCTGTTCTTTTCTAATTGATATATCTTCATTATCAAATAAATCTCTTAAATAGTTTTGGATTAAAAGAATTTCATCATTATTCATAATTTGACCTTTAATTATTTATTATTTTTGCTGGAACTCCTACAGCAGTAGAGTTTTCCGGAATATCATTTAGTACTACTGATCCTGCTCCTATTTTAACATTATCACCTATTTTTATATTTCCAACTATAGTTGAATTAGCAGAGAGCATTACATTTTTACCTATCTGTGGATGTCGTTGACCTTTTTCCGATCCTACACCACCTAATGTTACGCCATGAAATAAGGAAGAATAATCACCTATTTTGGCTGTTTCTCCTATAACAACACCTGAAGCATGATCTACCATAATACCCTTACCAATTTTTGCATTAGGATGAATATCTACATTAAATTTTTCTGAAACTATTGATTGGATATACATTGAAAAACTTGGTTTTTCATTTAGCCAATAATTCGCAACTCTATAGGCTGTTATGGAATGAAAACCTTTGTAGAATAATAATGGTTGGAACAAATAATTACACGCAGGATCTTTTTTAAATACTTCATTAATATCCTCTTCTATAGCAATAAGAATACCATCATCTAGAAAAGCTTCCCTAATATTAACAATAAAATTACTTTCAGGCATATCATCGTTGATTAATTTATTGCTAATTATATAAGTTATAGAGTCAGTTAAATTATCAAAATCTAAAACATTTTTTTTAAAAAATCCCTTCATTGACTCATCATTTTTAAGAGAGTTGATTTCTTCATGAATTTTATTCCAAAGGTTTTCTTTATAAAGTTCTTTCATAATATTCCTCTAAAAATAACTTTATTAACTTTATTTATAACTTATAACTACATTGCTATAATAAATGAAAGAGTAAAATTATGTCGGAAGATAGAAAAGTAGCAATAATTACTGGTTCATCTCAAGGATTAGGTGCTGCAATAGCAAAAAAGTTATCTGAAAGAAATGTAAATACTGTAATTAATTATTCTAGCAATGAAGATCTAGCAAATCATACTATGGAAGAATGTATTAAAAATGGTGTTAACGCAATCACAGTTAAAGCCAATGTTTCAAATGATGATGATTGTATAAAACTTGTCAAAGAAACAATAAATGCTTTTGGTAAAGTCGATATTTTAGTAAACAATGCTGGTACAACAAAATTTGCTGATCACACAAAGCTTGAAAAGCTAAGTGATGAAGATTTTATTAATATATACAAGGTAAATGTCATTGGCCCATATCAAATGATCAGAGCCGTTGAGCCATTTATGAAAAAAAATGGATTTGGTTCAGTAGTAAATATTTCATCCATAGCAGGAAAAACAGGTATAGGGTCATCAATTGCATATGCTGCATCTAAAGGAGCTTTAAATACTATGACATTATCATTAGCAAAAGCTCTTGGGCCAGAAATAAGAGTTAATACTGTATGCCCAGGTTTTATTGGAACAGGTTGGTTCGAAAATAGATTCGGCAAAGAAACATATGAACGTATAAAGAAAGATCAAGAAAATATTACTCCTTTAAATAAAGCTGGGACACCAAATGATATAGCTGATAGCGCAGTATTTTTTTGTCTCGAAGGATCTGAACATATAACTGGTGAAACCCTAATATCTGATGCAGGTATGCATTTAAACCTTCCAAAAGGATAATAAAGATGAAAGACTTACCTAAAATTGCTAATGATGATGGAAAAAAAGAAATAGAAATTACATTTACTAGGTTCATATGTATTGGAGCATCACAACCCCATGATCATCCTCATGTTGCTCTTGAAATAGGAAAAAACAAACAAATATCTTGTCCTTATTGCGGTACCCTTTTTAAATTAGTAGACCCCGTAGACTATTTAGATAATTTGAGAGAATAGTTTTTGATGGTGCGGACACCCGGACTCGAACCGGGACGGAGATAATCTCCTTCAGATTTTAAGTCTGATGTGTCTACCAATTCCACCATGTCCGCATTTACTTCTCCAAAACTCTTTTATAAATTTTATCAATGTTCTTAGTGTGATATTTTAAATCAAAAATATCTTCTATCTCTTTCTTAGATAAAGTGGAAGTAATGAATTCATCTTTTTTAATTAAGTCCTCAAAAACAAGCGGATTTTCACTTCCATAACTTTCCCATGCAAGCATTGCATTTTTTTGAACAACCTTATATGACTCCTCTCTACTCACCTCTTTTTGAGTTAGCACCAATAATAAACGCTGTGAAAAAACTAACCCACCAAATTGATTAAGATTTCTTAACATTTGATCGGGGTAAACAACAAGTTCATCAATAACATTAATTAATCTATCAATCGCAAAATCTAAAGTTACTGTAGCATCTGGAGCAATCATTCTTTCTACACTTGAATGTGATATATCTCGTTCATGCCATAAAGAAATATTTTCTAAAGCCGGAACTATCGAGCTCCTAACTATCCTTGCTAAACCTGTTAAATTTTCTGTTAATATAGGATTTCTTTTATGGGGCATTGATGAAGATCCTTTTTGATTTTTTGAAAAATATTCAGCAACTTCCATTACTTCTGAGCGCTGCAAATGTCTTATTTCAGTAGATAATCTTTCTATTGAACTAGCAATGATAGCTAAAACTGAAAAGAAAGAAGCATGTCGATCTCTAGGTATAACTTGAGTCGATATTGGTTCAATATTTAGATCTAATTTCTTAGCAACATATTCTTCAACATAAGGATCAATATTAGCAAATGTACCAACGGAACCTGAGATAGCGCATGTACTAATCTCTTCTATTGCGTTTTGAAGTCTATTCCTATTTCGATAAAACTCTTCATAAGCTTGAAGCATTTTTAAACCAAAAGTTGTTGGTTCAGCATGAATGCCATGACTTCTTCCCATGCAAATTGTATTTTTATGTTCGACTGCTTTTTTCTCTAATGCATTAATTAATCTATCCAGACCTGATAGAAGAATGTTTCCAGCTTGTTTTAATTGAATATTTAAGCATGTATCTATTACATCCGAAGAAGTCATTCCTTGATGAATAAATCGAGATTCTGGTCCAACATTTTCTGATAAATTAGTTAAAAATGCGAGAACATCATGTTTTATTTCTTTTTCAATTGCATTAATTCTATCAATATCAAAACTTGCTTTTTTTTCTACCTTAGAAGCAGTGCCTTCAGGGATAATATTTATCTTTTCCATTGCTTCCAATGCTGCAATCTCTATCTTGACCCATATTTCAAATCTATTTTGCTCTTCCCATATATCAGTCATTTGTTTTCGAGAATATCTAGGTATCATTTTTTTACTTTCTACTTAGTTTCATAAGGCTATTGGATTACCTGTATTATTATGAGATTTTGTAAAAATCTCAACTCCATCTGCAGTAACTCCAATAGAATGCTCAAATTGTGCTGATAAAGATCTATCTCTTGTAACAGCAGTCCATCCGTCAGGTAACATTTTTGTTCCTGGTTTACCTGCATTAACCATGGGCTCAACAGTAAAAAACATACCTTCTCTTATTTCAATACCTGAGCCTTCAACTCCATAATGAAGAATATTGGGTTCATCATGAAAAACCCTGCCAATTCCGTGTCCACAAAATTCTCTCACAACAGAAAAATTTCGATCCTCCGCGTAATTTTGTATAAAACTACCAAGATCACCAAGGAGTATACCTGGCTTTATCATATCAAGCGACAACATTAAACTTTCATAAGTAGTGTTGATTAAATTTTTAGATTTTATTGAGGGCTCTCCGGCACTATACATTCTTGATGTATCACCATGCCATCCATCAAGGATTAATGTAACATCAATATTTACAACATCGCCATCATTAAGAACTTTTTCACCCGGTATCCCATGACAAACAACATGATTAACGGATGTGCAGATTGACTTCTTGAAGCCCCTGTAATTCAAAGGAGCGGGTGTAGCCTTATTATCAAGAATAAATTCTAAAGCAAATTTATCTAAACTCTCAGTTGTTACACCAGGCTCTACCTTAGTGACAAATAAATCTAACAATTCTGCAGCAAGTTTACCGACTTTTCTCATGCCATCAAAATCTTCTTTTTGATGAATTTTTATTTGTCCTGTTATTCTACCGGAAGCATATTTTTCTTCGATATAATCCATACGAGAGTTATATATGAAAAATCTATATACATCTAGTATCTGTGTGTTGTACGCATTGAATGAAACTGTTAAAAGATATTATGAAAAATCAATTATCTGAAAATGCATCTGTTTTAATTATAGGGAACGAAATACTCTCAGGCAGAACGATCGATAAGAACTTTAATTTTATTGCATCAAAATTAAATGAACATGGAATATCAATATCTGAAAGTAGAACTGTATCAGATAATGAGCAAGAAATAATAAATGCAATAAATGAACTTAGAAAAAAATATAATTATGTTTTTACCACTGGAGGAATTGGACCAACACATGACGATGTAACAGCTGAAAGCGTTTCAAAAGCCTTTAATGTAGAACTAGAAATCAATGAAGAGGCTTATAAAATATTGGAAGACTATTACAAAGAATTAGGGTCTGAATTTAATGATGTGCGCCAAAGAATGGCAAGAATTCCAAAAGGAGCAAGTTTAATAAAAAATGATATTTCTGCTGCTCCAGGTTTTAATATTGAAAATGTATATGTATTTGCCGGTATACCGAAAGTTATGAGATTCATGCTTCATGAAGCCTTAAAGACAATTGATAAAAAAGATAAAGTTATTAACTCTACAATACAAGTTTCTGCCCCAGAGGGTGAAATTGCAAAAATTTTAGAAAAAACAGTCAAAGAAAATACTGATGTAAATATTGGAAGTTATCCTTTTTTTAATACTGAAAATGATTATGGAGTAAAAATAGAAATTTCATCTTTAAACAAAGACTCTTTAAATAAGGCCATAAATGATTTGAAGGTATATTTATCTAAAGAATCTATTAATTATAGTTAAAAAAAATACAATATCATGACGAAAAAAGAACAAATTTATGAAGGCAAGGCTAAAACATTGTTTTCATATGATGATGATAAAATAATCCAATATTTCAAGGATGATGCTACAGCCTTCAACAAGAAAAAACATGAAATAATTGATAAAAAAGGAATTCTAAATAACTTTATTAGTGAATTCATATTCAAATATTTAAGCGATAATGGAGTTGAAAATCACTTTATAGAAAGATTAGATGATAGAGAGCAATTAGTAAGAAAAGTAGAAATAATTCCTGTTGAAGTAATAATAAGAAATATTGCAACAGGAACATTAACTAAAAGACTTGGTGTAGAAGAAGGTTTGAAGCTAAAAAAACCATTGATAGAATTCACTCTGAAAAGTGATGAACTTGATGACCCTATTTTATCTGAGGAACATATTGAGGTTCTCGAATACGCAAAAAAGGATGAAATGAAAAACATTAAAGAACAAGCCCTTATAATTAATAGGCTTCTTTTAGATCTATTTTCTTCCATAAACATAATATTAGTTGATTTTAAAATTGAATTTGGTCGTTATGGTTCAGATAATAAGGTAATCCTTGCAGATGAAATCAGTCCTGACTCCTGTAGGTTATGGGATAAATTATCATCTGAAAAGTTGGATAAGGACAGATTTAGAAAAAATCTTGGTGGGTTAATTGATGCTTACAAAGAAGTAGCGACTCGGTTAGGAATAAAAATTCAATAATAAATTAATATAATGAAATTAAATGTAAAAATAATGCCTAAAAATGGAGTACTTGATCCCCAGGGCAAGGCCATTGAAAATTCCTTAAATCAACTTGGATTCAATAATTTCTCTGAAATTCGTCAAGGAAAAATTATTGAAATTGATATAGATGAGGAAGAAGAAAAAGCGATAAGCATTGCTGATGAAATGTGTAAAAAATTATTGGTTAATCTTATTATTGAGGATTACGAAATTATTTTTGATAGAGAAAAATAAATGAAGGCATCAATAATTGTCTTTCCTGGATCAAACTGTGATAGAGATATTGCTGTATCCATAAAAAAAATAACAAATCTAGAACCTGTAATGGTATGGCACAAAGAAACCTCAATACCCGAATCTGATTTAATAGTTATTCCTGGTGGATTTACATTTGGTGATTATTTGAGATGTGGTTCGATTGCAGCAAATAGCCCAATAATGAATGACATTATAAAGAAAGCTTCAGACGGATTACCAACTCTAGGAATATGTAATGGTTTTCAAATCCTTACAGAGTCAGGTTTGTTGCCAGGAACTCTTATAAGAAATGACTGCCTTTCTTTCTTATGTAAGACAGTTTCAATAAGAGTTGAAAATAATGAAACAAAATTTTCTAACAAATATAAACAAAAAGAAATAATAAATATTCCCATAGCCCATAATGAAGGGAATTTTTTTGCTAATGAAGATACTTTAAAAAAAATAAAAGACTCTAATCAAATCATTTTTAAATATTGTGACCAAAATGGCGAAGTTAATGAAAAATCGAACCCAAATGGTTCAATTGAAAATATTGCAGGCATAACAAATGAAAAAGGTAATGTCTTAGGGATGATGCCTCACCCAGAAAGAGCAACATGTAAAATTACAAAACTAACAGATGGTGAAAACTTGTTTAAATCAATATATGAGTTTTTATCATGAATAAAATTACAGAAAAAATGGTTGAAGAACACGGAATCAGTTCTGAAGAGTATGATTTTATTCTCGAGTCATTAAACCGGGACCCTACTATCACAGAATTAGGTATCTTTTCTGCTATGTGGTCAGAACATTGCTCTTATAAATCTTCAAAATATTGGTTAAGTCAATTACCTACAAAAAATGATTTTGTAATTCAGGGGCCAGGTGAAAACGCTGGTGTTATTGATATTGGGGATGGGTATGCTGCTGTTTTCAAAATGGAAAGTCATAACCACCCATCTTTTATAGAGCCATATCAAGGTGCAGCGACAGGCGTAGGTGGTATACTTAGAGATGTATTCACTATGGGGGCAAGGCCTGTTGCACTTCTTAACTCAATTAGGTTTGGCGAAACTTCACATGAAAAAACTAAACATCTACTGACAGGAGTAGTTTCCGGTATTGGAGGCTATGGAAATTGCATGGGAATTCCAACAGTAGGTGGTGAAGTTGAATTTAATTCATCATATAATGATAATATTCTTGTGAATGCTATGTGTGTTGGAATAGCAAAAAAAGATAAAATATTTTATTCAAAAGCATCGGGGGTAGGTAATTCTGTCGTTTATGTTGGATCAAAAACCGGAAGAGACGGAATTCATGGCGCAACAATGGCTTCTGCAGAGTTTGATGATAACTCTGAAGAAAAAAGACCTACAGTTCAAGTTGGTGATCCCTTTTCCGAAAAGCTGCTTCTAGAGGCATGTATGGAACTTATGAAAATGGATGTAATAGTTGCTATTCAGGATATGGGTGCAGCTGGACTTACATCATCGGCTGTTGAAATGGCGGGTAAGGGAAATTTAGGTATTGAACTTGATTTGGATAAGGTTCCTTGTAGAGAAGAAAGAATGTCAGCTTATGAAATAATGCTCTCAGAAAGTCAGGAAAGAATGCTTATGATTTTAGAGCCAGATAAAGAAGATATTGCAAAGAAAATTTTTGAAAAGTGGGAGCTAGATTTCTCTGTAATTGGAAAGTTGACAGATACAAACAGACTAGTCATCAACCATGAAAAAGAAAAAAAAGCAGATATCACTTTAGATATTTTAGAGAAAGGTGCGCCATCATATAAACGACCGTATGAAATAAATGTTTTTGATAATGAGTCCATACAAGAAGATAAATATAAAAATGAAAGTCCTATATCAATTTTAAAAAAAATGATTGAATCTCCAAATTTATGTAGCCGAAGGTGGGTGTGGGAACAATATGATCATATGGTCATGACAGATACTGTTCTTCTTCCAGGTGGTGACTCAGCTATTATTAGAGTTCACGGTACTAATAAAGGCCTATCTGTAACATCAGACTCAACTCCACGATATTGTGCATCCGATCCTTTTGAAGGGGGTAAGCAAGCGGTAGCTGAGGCCTGGAGAAACCTGATTTCTGTTGGATCAACTCCTATCGCAATAACTGATTGTATGAATTTTGGAAATCCTGAAAAGAAAGAAATTATGGGACAATTTGCAGGCGTAATCAAGGGGATGATTGAAGCATGTAATACCTTGGATTTTCCTGTAGTTTCTGGAAATGTATCTCTTTACAACGAAACAAACGGTAAAGGGATTAATCCTACACCTGTAATCGGTGGTGTAGGAGTGGTAAATAATTTAGATATTTTCTCTGATCAAAATTTTAAAAGGATTAATGACTTAATCTTAGTAATTGGTAAAACTAATGGGCACTTAACTCAATCGATATATGCAAATGAGCTGCTAAATTACAAAAAAGGGCTACCACCAAAGGTTGATCTTGAAGAAGAATTAAAAAACGGTTTAGCGCTAAAGGAATTAATTACTAAAAGGCTTATTGATACTTCACATGATATTTCTGATGGCGGATTATTAGTTGCATTAACAGAGATGAGTATGAAAAATAATATTGGTTATAAAGTAAATATAACGAAAGAGAATCTTAATTCATATTTGTTTGGCGAAGATCAAGCAAGATATGCTGTGGCTATAGAAAAAAGTAAAATTGAAGAAGTTAGATCATTTTTAATTGATAAAAATATTTTCTTTGAAGAAATTGGACAAACAAATAAAGATAATATTATCTTTAATGATGAAAAAATTAGTGTTGCTGAACTTAGGGATTTATATGAAAATTGGTTTAATAATTACTTATCGGAAGCATCATAATGGCCATAAAAAAAGAAAAGCTTGAAGAAATTATAAAAAGTTCTTTTCCTGAGGCAATAATTAATATTATTGATTTAGCAGGAGATGATGATCATTTTTCACTTGAGATTAAATCAAGTAAATTTAACGGATTATCTAGGATTAAACAGCATAAAATGGTATATGATGCATTAGATGGAAAAATGGGTGGTGAACTGCATGCTCTCTCTATCAAAACAATAAGCGAAGAATAAATATGGATAATGAAATTAAAGAAATAATAGAAGGTAAAATTAAAAATGATGACCTTCATTTATTCATGAAAGGTACCCCTCTTTTTCCTCAATGTGGGTTTTCAAGTACTGTGGTTCAAATATTGACATACCTTGAAGCCCCTTTTTCTTCAACAAATGTTCTTGAAGATGAAAATATAAGAGAAGGCGTAAAAGAGTTCTCTAACTGGCCAACTATCCCTCAACTTTATTATAAAGGTGAATTTATAGGTGGCTGTGATATTATAAAAGAAATGTTTGAAGCGGGAGAGCTTCAAGAAGAACTTAAAGATATTATTAATAATTAGTTTCTTGAATAAAATTCAACGACCAAATTTGGTTCCATCTGTACGGGGTATGGTACTTCATCAAATTTAGGGATCCTAATTAACTTAGCCGCTAATTTTTTTTGATCACATTCAATATAATCAGGTATATCTCTTTCTGCAGATTCCTGACCATTTAAAACTAGATCTAAACTTTTTGACTTATCTTTTATCTCAACTAAGTCACCTGCTTTTAATCTATAAGATGGAATATTTACCCTTTTGCCATTGACCTTAATATGACCATGATTAATAAATTGTCTTGCAGAAAAGACAGTAGGGACAAATTTTGCCCTATAAATAAATGCATCAAGCCTACTTTCAAGTAATCCAATAATATTTTCGGATGTATCTCCTTTAATTCTCACAGCCTCTTTAAAGATATTCTTGAATTGTCTCTCGTTAATGTTTGCATAATATCCTTTCAACTTTTGTTTAGCGCGTATTTGCAAACCAAAATCGGATAATTTTGCCTTCCTTAACTGACCATGTTGACCAGGTCCGTATGAACGTATATTAACAGGACTTTTTGGTCTTCCCCATATATTTTCGCCCATTCTGCGATCAATCTTATATTTTGCTCTTAATCTTTTTGTCATTAATATTTACCTTGTTTAAAAGCTACAGGGCTTAGTACATTTCTTAATCAAATAAGTCAATTTCTTTGTTATTAGTTTTGTTTTTTCCGTCAGCTATTAAATTTGTTTTTTCGATAATTTCTTTATTTTTATGTCCCGCTGGCCACCTTAAAAGAGATGTGATAATACCTCTCAAGGTTTGCACATCCTGCCTATTAAGCTTTGATCTTGTAAAAATATTTCTAATATTAATCATCATTGTCTCTTTTTTTTCTATAGGTCTTAAAAAACCAGATACATTGAGAGCGCGCTCTAAATGATTTAAAAAACCAATTATTTCTTCTTTTTCTGCAGTAACAGAATTACTATTGAAGAAATCTTTTTTATCATATTTGTTGTCAATTCTGTTTATTTCAGAAGATATTATTGCAACAGCTTGAGCTAGATTAAGTGAAGAAAATTTAGGATCTGTTGGTATCTGTAAAATCATATCAGCGTAAGAAACCTGCTCATTTGTTAAGCCTGATTTTTCTCTACCGAACATTATACCTACATTACTTTTTTTTGATAAAGTACTGAATATATTAGCTAATTCCATAGGACCGCAATAAGGCTTAACCATATCTCTTTTTCTTACTGTACAAGCAAAAACATAAGATGTATTTGAGATAGCCTCTTCAACACTTTGATAAATTTTTGCATTTTCCAAGACAAAATCTGCGCCAGCGGAAGCCCTTATGGATTTTAAAGATAGATGATTTTGCTTTGGAGAAACAAGTGATAGCGAATCTAATCCAAAATTAAGCATTGCACGAGCAGCAGTACCAATATTTTCTGAAAGTTGAGGTTCAACTAGTATTATTTTAATTTTATCTTTATCAATTTTTTGCATTTTATCGATTATCCTTATATATACCTAACATATTGTTGAATTATATGCGCTATATGATATTCAATACATTAGGGGAATCAAAATTGGTATTGTTATGACAAAAATTAAAGTAAAAAATCCAGTTGTTGAAATTGATGGCGATGAGATGACAAGAATCATCTGGGATCTTATAAAAAATAAGCTTATCCTTCCTTATTTAGATATTGACCTTCATTATTATGACCTTGGGGTTGAATATAGAGATCAAACAAATGATCAAGTAACAATAGATGCTGCTGAAGCAATTCAAAAATATGGCGTTGGGGTAAAATGCGCAACTATTACCCCTGATGAAGATAGAGTTGAAGAGTTTAATCTCAAAGAAATGTGGAAATCACCTAATGGAACAATACATGCATTTGGTGATCAATATAGGGCAACAGATTTTGTTGTTCCTGGAAAAGGAAAGCTATCAATGAAATGGGTTTCAGAAGATGGATCGAAAGAAATTGAAGAGGATATATATGATTTCGAAACTAGTGGGATTGCTATGGGAATGTACAATCATGATGAGTCGATTAAAGATTTCGCTAGAGCATGTTTTAACTACGGCATTAATAGAGAATGGCCAGTTTATCTTTCTACAAAAAATACAATTCTAAAAAAATATGATGGACGATTTAAAGATTTATTTCAGGAAGTCTATGAAAAAGAATATAAAGAAAAAATGGATTCATTGAACATTGAGTATGAACATAGACTTATCGACGATATGGTGGCATGCGCTTTAAAATGGTCGGGAGCATTTATTTGGGCATGTAAAAATTATGACGGGGATGTTCAATCTGATACGGTGGCCCAGGGCTTTGGATCTTTAGGGCTTATGTCTAGCGTTTTAATGACTCCAGATGGAAAAACTGTAGAGGCAGAAGCAGCCCATGGAACTGTTACTAGACATTATCGACTGCATCAAAAAGGAGAAGAAACCTCAACAAATTCAATTGCTTCAATTTTTGCTTGGACAAGAGGTCTTGCACATAGAGCTAAGCTTGATGATAATGAGGAATTAAAATCATTTTCAGAATCTTTAGAAAAAGTCTGCATTAAAACTGTTGAAAAAGGGTTTATGACAAAAGATCTAGCTTTGCTTGTGGGGTCTAACCAATCTTGGTTAAATACTCAAGAATTCATTGATAAAATTGATACAAATCTTCAATCTGCTATGTCTTAAGAATCTTTTTTGATCTCTTTTAACAATTGCTCAAAAACATCCTCTGATTTTGATACATCTTTTGCACCGGCTAAAGCCATATCCTTTCTACCGCCTCCTCCTTTACCTCCTAAAATTTCTGAACTAGTCTTAACTAAGTTGACAGCGTCATAATTATTTAAAAGATCATTTGTCACACCAATAGCAATTGAAGACTTACCTTCATAAGTAGCTATTAGACAAACTATTCCAGATTTAATATCTTTTTTACATTCGTCAACAAGCTGTCTTAGGTTTTTAGCATCAACATCATCTAATTTATCAAAAAATAATTTTATATTGTTAAATTCTTCTGTTCTCCCATCAAGAATACTTTTTGAAACTTTTTGTTTTTTAACTTTTGATTTTTTTTTGTTGTCTTTTCTTTTTTCAATTTCTTTCATTTTATCAATCAAAGATAATGAATTATCAGCGGTTATTCCTGTGACAGCTTCTACCCTCCTAATTCCTGATGCAACAGAGCTTTGTGAAATGATTTTAAACTCACCAATATCTCCAAGGTTATCAACATGTGTTCCACCACATAATTCCTTAGAAAAAGAGTCTTCACCCATTGTCAATACTCTTACTTCTTCATCATACTTTTCTCCAAATAATGCCAAGGCGCCAGAATCAACTGCTTTATCAAAAGATAAAATTTCAACTTTTACTGAAGAATTATATTTTATTTGGTTATTTATAATTTGTTGAATTTCTTCAATTTCTTCTGAAGTTAGAGATTTCTGATGGCTAAAATCAAATCTTAACTTTTCAGCTGAAACTAGGGATCCTTTTTGAGTTACATGATCACCGAGAACTCTTCTTAAAGCCTCATGAAGTAAGTGTGTTGCAGAATGATTACATTTTACCATCTGCCTGTGGTCATTCTCTATTTTTAGATTAACTTTATCACCAATAGAAATAGAGCCTTTTTCTACAACACCATAGTGTGCATAAATATTATTCAATTTTTTTTGAGTGTCAGATATGCGAAACATAAAACCACTATTACTTGCGAAGCCAATATCACCTATTTGCCCACCACTCTCAGCGTAAAAAGGGGATTGGTTAAAAACCAAAATTGCTTCATCTCCATCTTCAACTTTTTTAGATGTTTTGTTATCACATATAATGTTAACAACTTCAGCAGCCGATTCTATATTTTGATAGCCTAAAAATTCTGTAGCGTTGCATTTATTAGATACTTCAAACCATATTTCATCAGTTTTATTGTCTCCAGAACCTAACCAAGATTTCTTAGCTTCTTCTTTCTGCTTTTTCATTTCTAGATCAAAGCCATCTTTATCAAGATTGAGATTTTTATCTCTAATAAGATCTTCAGTCAAATCAAGGGGAAAGCCGTAAGTATCATAAAGTTTAAAAGCAGTAGATCCACTAAAAATATCTCCAGATTTTAATGTTTTTGATTCTTCATTAAAAATCTTTATGCCTTTAGATAAAGTAGATAGAAATCGTTCCTCCTCATGAAAAACAGTAACTTCAATTAACTTTTCTGCACGTGATAATTCTGGGTAAGCATCTTTCATTAATTCTATAACTTTTTCTACAAGATTATAAAGAATAGGTTCTCGTATATTTAAAAAGTAAACATGTCTCATAGCTCTTCGCATTATTCTTCTTAATACATACCCTCTTCCTTCGTTTGAAGGTAACACTCCATCTGAAATCAAGAACGCAATAGATCTTAAGTGATCAGCTATAACTCTAAAACTTGATACATTTTTTTCATTTTTGATAATTTTAGTTTTATCTTCAATATACTTAATAATTGAAATAAATAAGTCAGTATCAAAATTACTAGTTTTGCCCTGTAAAACTGTTGAAATCCTCTCTAATCCCATTCCAGTATCAATAGATGGTTTCGGTAGTGGTGTTTTGTTCGAATTAGCGTGTTGCAAATATTGCATAAAAACAAGATTCCATATCTCAACAAATCTATCTCCATCCTCGTTTTTTGAACCTGGAGGGCCGCCATCAACAGAATCCCCATGATCAAAAAAGATTTCTGAGCATGGCCCGCATGGACCAACATCTCCCATAGACCAAAAGTTATCCTCTGTAGAAATTTTTATTATCTTATTGTTAGAAAAGCCTGAAATTTTTTTCCATATTTCCTCAGCTTCATTATCTTCATTAAATACGGTTACTAATAATCTATCAGGTGAAATATCAAATTCTTTAGTTAGCAAGTCCCAAGCAAGCTTTATTGCTTCTTCTTTAAAATATTCTCCAAAAGAAAAATTTCCTAGCATCTCAAAAAAAGTCAAATGTCGCGTTGTATGACCTACATTATCAAGGTCATTATGTTTGCCACCTGCCCTCACGCATTTTTGTGAACTTGTAGCTTTTAAAAAATCTGGTACCTCATTACCCTCAAAATAATTTTTAAATGGCACCATTCCAGCGTTCACAAACATTAATGTTGGATCATTTATTGGCACAAGCGGGCTTGAGTGAACAATTTCGTGGTCATTCTTTTCAAAATAATTTAGAAATGTTTGTCTTATGTTGGCTGTGTTTTTCATTGCTGCCAAAATAACAGAAATTCAGGAATTGGCGCAATAATTATATAAATTTACTTTGAAGCCGCAGATTCAGTTTTGTTTTCCTCTGATTCAATGGATTCAGTAACAGTAGAGTTATCAGTATTTTTTACAAGACCTGCGCTTTCACGAATAGCTAATTCTATTTGATTCGAAATATCTGGATTTTCTTCAAGAAATACTTTCGCATTTTCACGACCTTGTCCCATACGCTCGCCTTCATATGAATACCATGTACCAGATTTCTCAACAATTCCTGCCTCAACACCTAAATCGATAATCTCACCTTTCTTCGAAATTCCTTTTCCATACATGATATCAAATTCAATTGTTTTAAAAGGTGGTGCAACTTTATTTTTAACTATCTTAACCCTTGTTTGATTGCCTATTATTTGCTCTCTCTCTTTGATGGCGCCAATTCTTCTGATATCAACTCTTACTGATGAATAAAATTTAAGTGCGTTACCGCCTGTCGTTGTCTCTGGACTTCCAAACATAACGCCAATTTTCATTCTAATTTGGTTTATAAAAATTATCATGCAGTTGGATTTTGATATCGAACCTGTTAACTTTCTTAAAGCTTGACTCATTAATCGAGCTTGAAGACCAGGTAAGCTGTCTCCCATATCTCCATCTAATTCTGCCTTTGGTGTTAAAGCTGCAACTGAGTCAATAACGATGACATCAACAGCTGCCGACCTCACCAATGTGTCAGCTATCTCTAAAGCTTGTTCGCCATGATCAGGTTGTGAAATTAATAGTTCCTCTATATTCACACCTAAATTCTTTGCATAGACAGGATCTAATGCATGCTCTGCATCAATAAAACCACAAACTCCGCCTTGCTTTTGTGCTTCAGCTAAAACATGGAGAGCTAATGTTGTTTTTCCTGAGCTTTCTGGCCCGTAAATTTCAATTACTCTACCCTTAGGAAAGCCCCCTATTCCTAGACCAATATCCAAACCGAGTGAACCGCTTGGTATTGAAGAAATTTCAGCTATTGCATTATCTGATCCTAATTTCATTATAGAACCTTTTCCAAACTGCTTTTCAATCTGGCTTAATGCTGCGTCCAATGATTTTGATTTATCCATATTTTTGTCTTCAACAACTTTTAACGATTTATTCATTCTTCTACTCCATTCCTTAACTGGTCAACTAGTTATTTGTACTACTTTTGTTCTATTTTTGCAATAAAAATAAGTGATTGAAAAAAATAGATAATTTTAATATTGTTCTTGTTATGATCTGAGTACTGAGTTAATTATTTAAAAAGACAAGCGAATCGGTAGCTGATTATTAATCATCCCTATATATTTTCTCTTTACGCTCATGTGATTCCTGGGCATCGATTGAAAGTGTTGCTATAGGTCTAGCGATAAGTCTTTTTAGACTGATTTCTTCTCCAGTTTCCTCACAATAGCCATAAGAGCCGTCATCAATGCGAGATAGAGCTTCATCGATTTTTGCTATAAGTTTTCTTTGTCTGTCTCGAGACCTTAATTCAAGCGATCTATCAGTTTCAGAGGAGGCTCTGTCAGCAAGATCGGCAAAATTAGAGGATTCATACTGAAGATTGTTAAGCGTTTCCTTTGTTTCGCTTATAATCTCATCCCTCCAATCATTAAGTTTTCTTCTAAAAAATTCCTTTTGTTTTGCATTCATAAAGGGTTCTTTGTCTGTGGGAGTATAATTTTTTGGTAAACGAGTAGCCATATTTCTAACTTTCTGAACGCGGTATTTAAATGATAAATAATAAAACCGCAATAGTTTTATAAATAAAAATAAACTTTGTTGAAATTAACAATATAGATAAGTAAGTTGTTTGATATTTTTAAAATTATAAAGGTGAGTCATGAAATTTGAGGGAACTAAAGATTATATTGCTACAGAAGACTTAAGAATTGCAGTAAATGCATCAATAAGCCTAGAAAGACCATTATTAGTAAAAGGAGAACCCGGAACTGGTAAAACTGTTCTAGCTGAAGAAATAGCTAAAGCTTTAGATATGCCAATATTAACATGGCATATAAAATCTACAACAAAAGCTCAACAAGGTTTGTATGAATATGATGCAATTACTAGATTAAGAGATTCACAACTTGGTGATGAAAGAGTTAAAGATGTAAAAAATTATATAAAAAAAGGGAAATTATGGGAGGCATTTGAGTCAGAAAATCGGCCTATCCTTTTAATTGATGAAATTGATAAAGCTGATATTGAATTTCCAAATGATTTACTTCAAGAATTAGATAGAATGGAGTTTTATGTTTACGAAACAGGTGAAACAATTGCTGCTGAGAAACGACCTGTGGTTATTATTACATCTAATAATGAAAAAGAATTGCCAGATGCCTTTTTAAGAAGATGTTTCTTTCATTATATAAGTTTTCCAGACAATGAAACAATGCAGAAAATTGTTGATGTCCACTATCCTGACATAAAAACAAAATTAGTTTCTGAATCCTTGAAAGTTTTTTATGAATTGAGAGAAATTCCTGGCCTTAAGAAAAAACCCTCTACATCTGAATTATTAGATTGGTTAAAGTTGTTAATGAATGAGGATATTACGCCAGAAATGTTAAGAGAAAAGAACTCAAACAATATCATCCCTCCTTTACATGGGGCGTTACTCAAAAATGAACAAGATGTTCATTTATTTGAAAGGTTAGCATTTTTAGCTAGAAGGGAAGATAATCAAAATTAAGAATGTTTATAAATTTTTTCCAAGAACTAAAACAAGCGAATATTCCTGTCACTTTAAGAGAATATCTTACTCTTATTGAGGCCTTAAATGCCGATATTCCTCAGAGAAAAGTTGAGGATTTTTACTATCTATCAAGATCCACATTAGTAAAAGATGAAAAGAATTTGGATAAATTTGATAGGGTTTTTGGGCATGTATTTAAAGGTCTAGAAAATTTGGAAGAAATAGAGACTGCAGAGATTCCTGAGGATTGGCTAAAGCTCCTAAATGAAAAATATCTTACTGAAGAAGAGAAAAAACAAATTGAATCTATGGGTGGCTGGGAAAAGCTTATGGAAGAGTTGAAAAAACGCCTTGAAGAACAAGAAAAAAGACATGAAGGTGGATCGAAGTGGATTGGGACAGCTGGAACCTCTCCATACGGTGCTGAAGGATACAATCCTGAGGGCGTTAGAATTGGTCAAAAGAACAATAGAAATTTTAAAGCTGTGAAAGTTTGGGATAAAAGAGAATTCAAAAACCTTGATGATGATATAGAGATTGGAATAAGAAATATCAAACTTGCGCTCAGGCGTTTAAGAAAATTTGCAAGGGAAGGTGCTGCTGATACATTAGATTTACCTGGCACAATAAAAAATACTGCTGATAAGGGTTACCTTGATATATCTCTAGTTCCAGAAAGACGTAACAAAGTGAAAGTACTTCTTTTCTTTGATATTGGAGGATCAATGGATCCTCATGTTAAATTATGTGAAGAGTTATTTTCTGCGGCAAGAACAGAGTTTAAAAATATGGAAAATTTTTATTTCCACAATTGCTTATACGAATTTGTATGGAAAGATAACAGAAGAAGACATGCAGAAAGACTCAATACTTGGGATATTCTTCATAAATATTCTTCCGATTATAAGGTTATATTTGTCGGAGATGCGTCAATGAGTCCGTATGAAATAACTTATTCTGGTGGTAGTGTTGAGCATTGGAACGAAGAGCCAGGTGGTTTATGGTTAGAAAGAATAAGTGATATTTATTCCAATGTTGTGTGGCTAAATCCTGTTGAAGAAAAACACTGGGATTTTACACCATCTACACAAATTATAAGCCAAATTTTATCTGGACGTATGTTTCCTCTTACGCTTGACGGTATTGACAATGCAATGAGGGAACTTAGTATGAAGAAGTAAGGTTATGAAAAAGTATTTTATATTATTAATATGTTTTTTATCTGTTGGGTGCTCAACATTATCTAAAGAGGAAAGATTGGCTCTTGAAGCAAAGATAGATCATGAAGAATGCTTAAATCTTGGTTTTGAGGAAAATACTGAAGCTTATGGTGGATGTCGATTAACATTAAAATCAATTAGAGCTCAAGATAATACAACGCAGGCGATAAAAAGAAACGGACTTGATGATAGATTCTGTCGTAGATGGTATTATTGTTAAGTTGCCACGCCTAACTTTTTTTTCAAGCTTGAACTTGAAGTTGTATATTGGAATGTAATTTTTTTATCAGGATAAATATAGCCGTGCGCTTCTTGTGCCATTAAAGCCGCCTCATGAAATCCACATAATATCAATTTTAATTTACCTGGATAAGTATTAATGTCGCCAATAGCAAAGATACCCTTTTGATTTGTTTCAAATTTTTTAGTATCAACTTCAATTAAATTTTCATTAAGATTCAATCCCCAATCAGCTACTGGACCAAGCTTCATAGTTAAACCAAAAAAAGGTAGAAGGACTTCACAATTAATATTTTTTTCTTCTTCCTTGTTTTTAATAGAAACACTTTTTAAGGAGCCATCATCTCCTGATAGAACATTTATCTGACCAAGCTCAAAATTAATTTTTTTTGCCTCAATTAATTCATGAACTTTATTAACACTATCTGGTACTGCTCTAAATTCTTTACGACGATGCACTAGTGTCAAAGACTTTGCGGAGTCATGAAGATCTATAACCCAATCTAAAGCTGAATCACCTCCTCCAGCAATTACAATATCTTTATCTTTAAATTTATACTTATCCCTAATTGAATAAAAAACTGAGGAGCCCTCATAATTCTCTATTTCTTTAATTGGTGGCTTTTTAGGTTGAAAGCTTCCACCTCCGGCAGCAATAACGATAACTTTAGTAGAAAAAACATCACCTGCATCAGTTTTGACTTCCCAAGTGTCATCAACTTTTTTTATCTCTGTTACTATTCTTGATAAATGAAACGCTGGATTAAATGGTTTTATTTGCTTTAAAAGTGAGTCTACTAATCCTTCACCTGAAATTTCGGGAATTCCTGGAATATCATATATGGGTTTATCAGGGTATAGCTCAGCACACTGTCCACCCGGCTTGTCAAGAATATCAACAATATCACATTTGATATCCAACAAACCCAATTCAAAAACAGAGAATAAACCTACTGGTCCTGCTCCAATAATTAAACAATCTGTCTCAATTTTATTTATCTGCATTTTAGAATTGTTTTTCTGGGAGATTTACTATTAAACCATCTAATTCATCAGATATTTTAATTTGGCAGGAAAGTCTACTTTGATCAGTTACATCAAAAGCAAAGTCAAGCATATCTTGCTCCATTTGTTCAGCCTCTCCGGTTTTTTCAACCCAATTTTGATCAACATAAACATGGCAAGTTGCACATGCACATGCACCTCCACAGTCAGCATCGATTCCTGGAACACCATTTTGAATAGCAACTTCCATTAAAGACATTCCATTGTCTGCATCGATAGAATGCTCTGTTTTATCAAATTCTATGAATGTAACTTTTACCATTAATAAATTTACCTCTTATAATCCAATCTCTATTATGCCTTTTAACGAAAAAACCTATGTCTTTACAAGGATTATTTTACTTATTACAAACTTGAAATACACAATTTTAAGATTAAAAGAAATATAAAAATGAATGAAAAGATAAACAGTCTAGATAATAGACCCTTGAGCATATTAATGCCAAGCTATAGAAGCCACCCATATACTGGTGGTCAGGGTATTTATATGAGGCTAGTTACTAAGGCTATGCGAGACCTTGGACATAAAGTGGAAGTTGTTTCTGGACAGCCTTACCCTATATTAGATGAAGGAGTTGAGCTTACTAAGCTTCCCTCTCTCGATCTTTATTCTTATAGCAATCCCATAAAAGCTTTTAATCTTAAATTATTTAAAGACAAAATTGATTTATATGAATGGATAAGTCATTTAACAGGGGGTTTTTCTGAGCCGTATACTTTTGGAGAAAGAATGGCAAGATGGGCTAAACTAAATTACACAAAATATGATGTTGTTCATGATAATCAAACTCTGGCTTACGGACTTTTAAAATTTAAAAAATTGGGCGTTCCCGTTGTCGGTACAATTCATCACCCTATTACAATGGATAAAAAAATAGATATTAAACATGCTGAAACAATAACGCTAAAAATTTTAAAATGGAGATGGTACAGTTTTTTGAATATGCAAATGAAGGTCGCAAGACAACTAGATCCAATTATAGTAGTTTCAGAAAATACAAGAAAAGATCTTGCTAGAGACTTTAAAATTGATATTAGCAAAACGAGAAAGGTTCTTCATGGTATAGATCATCTTACTTTTAGACCAATCGAAAAAATTAAAAGAAAACCAAATCAATTAATCACTACTGCAAGCGCTGATGTTCCTCTAAAAGGATTAATATATTTAATTCGTGCATATGATTTGTTGTTAAAAGATTTTCCTGAACTAGAGCTTGTTGTTATAGGAAAATTACGAGAAGGACCAACATCAAAAGAATTAGACAAAAAAGGAATTAAAGAAAAAGTCAAATTTGTTAGCGATTTAACAAGCGATGAAATTGCTCAACTTTATGCGGAATCGACAATAGCTGTTTCACCCTCAGTTTATGAAGGTTTTGGTTTTCCTGCTGGGGAGGCAATGTCTTGCGGAATACCTTTAGTTTCAACTAATGGGGGATCTCTACCTGAGGTTGTTGGTGATGCAGGAATAGTTGTAAATCATTCGGATCCTTATTCCTTATATAAGGGTATCAAAGAACTCCTTGATGATGATGAGAAGAGACTGATGTATGGAAAAATGGGTAGAGATAGAGTTTTAGATAAATTCACATGGGAACGAGCTGCAAGGGAACTTGTTGATGTTTATAAAGAGGCTATAATTAATGCTAACAATTGATTTGGATAAATTGAATATAGTTGATGGTTCTAAAATATTAGATCTTGGCTGCGGAAAAGGTCGTCATATTCATAAACTTTATTATTATAGCAAATGTCATGTAATAGGCTTAGACCTCTCTTTGGAAGAGCTGCAATATACTTATAAAGGATTTCAACAATACCCTGATATCAATGAGTCAAGTGATAGAAAATTTAGCTTAATGGCTGGAACCGCCCTTCAACTACCGTTTAAGGATAATACTTTTGATCACATAATATGCTCTGAAGTGTTAGAGCATATATATGATTTTGAGAATGTAATTAATGAAATATATCGAATTTCAAAACCTGGGGCTAGCATAGGAATATCTGTTCCAAGATGGTTACCAGAAAAAATCTGTTGGCTTTTATCTGATGATTATCACAACGAGCCTGGAGGTCATATAAGAATTTTTAGATACTCCGAATTAAAGAGAGCATTTTTAGAGAATGGATTTAATTTTAAAGGTAAAGATCATAAGCACGGATTACACTCTCCTTACTGGTGGCTTAAATGTTATGTTGGTGTGAAGAAAGAAGATAATACAATTGTTAATTTTTATAAAAAATTTCTTGAATGGGATATTATTAAAAGACCAATACTAACTCGCATTTTAGAAAAATTATTTGATCCCTTAATAGGAAAATCTGTCGTTCTTTACTTTAAAAAAAATAATTAATTACAAATAATGAATTCACTAACTAAAAACTTAGAAGGCCCAATAAAACGCATTATCTTGTTACAGAGAGAGGATGGATGTATTCCGTGGACAGAAGATGGTGTTTTTGATGCATGGAATCATCTTGAATGCGTAATGGCTTTGAATACACTTGGTCATTCAAGAGAGGCTGAATTAGGATTTACTTATTTACAAAAAAACCAGTTAGAAGATGGTTCTTGGTTAGGTGAACTAGGAAGCACATTGGAAATTGATGAAAACAGAGGAAATTTTATAAATAGAGATAAAAATTCAAAAATTTTCTTTAGAGATACAAATTTTGCAGCATATATTGCAACAGCTTGTTGGCATGATTTTTTAGTAAATAAGTCAATAAATAACTTAACTAAAAATTGGAATATGATTGAAAATGCGATTAATTTTGTAATAGAAAATCAAATGCATGATGGGTCAATTAGGTGGGCCGCAAAGAGTCGTGAGGCCCCCGATGATGATTCACTTTTAACTGGTTGTTGTTCTATCTATAAAAGTATGATTTGCGCAATAAATTGTGCCACTCAATTAAACAAAGAAAAACCTGAATGGACAAAATCATTAAAAAAACTAGAAAATACTATAAGAAATAAACCTGAAAGCTTTGATAAGACATGGGAATCTAAAAAAAGATTCTCAATGGATTGGTATTACCCTGTTCTTTGTGGGGTAATTAATGGAAAAAAAGCAGAAGAAAGAATTAACTCCCAATGGAATAAATATGTCTTGGATGAAAAAGGATGTTTATGTGTGTCGGATCAACCATGGGTTACTATTGCTGAAACTGCAGAACTTGCTATTGCTTTAATTAAAATCGAAAAAAAAGATAAAGCTAGAGAATTACTCTCATGGATTGAGAAATATATAGATGCTGATGGAGCTTACTGGATGGGCAGACAAGTTGATGAAAAAGTTTTTTGGCCTATGGAAAAACCTGGATGGACTTCAGCCGCTGTAATTTTAGCTTATGATGCATTAAATAATTTTTCAAAAGGATCAAAGATCTTTTTAGATGATCGTCTCATTTAATTTCTTTAATATCCTTAATGATTTAACAGCCTCAACTTCCTTAAAGTTTTTCTCTGATAAGGCTTTTCTGTAAATTTCAAATGGAGGTCTTCCACCATCATCAGGATTTGGGAAAACATCATGGATTGCTAATATTCCACCTTTAATAATTTTATCTTTCCAGTTATTGAAATCATTAAAGGCAGCTTCCATTGTATGGCCACCATCAATGAAAACCATTGAAAGAGGTATCTTCCAATCTCTTGATACCAATGAAGAATCTGAAACTATTGGTATCACTGTATCTAATAAATTAGCTTTCCGTAAATTTCTCATGAATTCAGGAAAAGAATTTATTTTTCCAGTCTCTTTATCAAACAATTCAGTATCGTGGTATTCCCACCCAACTTGATTTTCCTCAGAACCCATATGATGATCAATAGAATATATACAAGAATTCTTACCTTTTATTCCTAGACCCATGTAAACCGTTGATTTTCCGCAGTAAGAACCGATTTCAAGAATTGGCCCATACTCCGAAGATTTACTTGCATATTTATTAAGACACATTCCTTCTTCATGATCCATAAAGCCCTTTAATGCATTAATAAATGATAGGAATTCCTGAATATTATTTTTTTTAGACATTAATTCATGTGTTTTTGGCTATAATCCGAGTATTCTTTTTTAACTATATTAGCTAAAATATAAACACCAATAAGATTAGGTATCGCCATCAAAAATAACGATGAGTCGGATAAATCAATTACTTTTGTAAGGTCAAGAGATGCTCCTACTATTGCAAAAGAACAGAAAATTAACTTATACAATAATTCAATTGATTTCTTTTCTCCAAAAATAAATGTTACCGCCTTTACACCATAATAGGACCAAGAAATAGCTGTTGAAAAAGCAAAAAGAATTGCAACTACAGCTAATATATAAGGGAACCATGGAAGAACTGACCCAAAAGCTTGAGATGTCATCCGGGCTCCTTCAATACCGGCTCCTGAACTAAAAACTCCAGTTGTAATAATTACTAGAGCCGTAATTGTGCAAATCACAACGGTATCTATAAATGGTTCAAGCAAAGAAACAATACCTTCAGTTGCCGGTTCACTTGTTTTAACGGCTGAATGGGCAATCGGTGCAGAACCAATGCCAGCTTCGTTAGAAAATACCGCCCTTCTGAATCCTAAAATCAAAACACCTAAGAAGCCGCCAGTAACTCCTTCAGGAGAAAACGCTCCAACAAAAATAGATTTTACTGCTAGCGGGATTTGATCAATATTTACAATCAAAATTATTAGTGCCGCAACTATATAGATAATTGCCATACTCGGAACTAATCTTGAAGTGACAGCGGCAATCCTTTTGATACCTCCAATTATAACTACACCTAAAAGTAAGGCAAAAATTGCACCATACACCCATGAATTAGAATCTAGAAAGCCACCTTGCCCACCAGAGACATATATAATTAAATCCAATGATTGATTTACCTGAAACATATTTCCGCCTCCTAATGAGGCAAATATGCAAAAAATGGCAAACATGTAGGCTAAGAATTTTCCCAAAACAGGCATTCCTTTTTCTGATAAACCTTTTTTGAGATAGTACATTGCGCCGCCAGATACACTTCCATCAGGGTTTATGTTTCTATATTTAACACCGAGAGTACACTCACAAAATTTAAGAGACATTCCTAGTAAACCTGACAATATCATCCAAAATGTTGCTCCGGGACCTCCGAGGGATATCGCAACTGCAACACCCCCAATATTTCCCAAACCTACAGTGCCAGATAAGGCTGTTGAAAGCGCTCTGAAATGAGAAACCTCTCCAGTAGAATCATTATTTGAATGCTTACCACTGACTAGGGCGATGGAATGCTTAAAAGCACTAAAATTCACAAACCGAAAATAAAATGTACAAAAGAGCCCTCCTAGAATTAACCATATAACAATTAATTCAACATTGGTTGTTCCTATAGGTAAGCTGTAGAAAACTATGCTAGAAACTACTTTTGATACAGGATCAAGAAAATTATTTATATTTTCATCAATTCCAGCAATAAGTTTTATCGGAGCTAAAGATATCAAATTTAATAAAATTATTTTATATATATTACTTTTCATAAAATTGAGTAATCCTGTAGATTAAATAGGATATTATTTGGTAAATATTTAAATACAAACAATTTAATGATTTTTTTAGGATAATTATGGCTTTTCTTGAGATAAATTCACTAGTTAAAAAATTTTCTGAGACTACAGCTCTAAATGATGTTTCTTTAAGAATATCAGATGGAGAGATGGTAGGTATAATAGGTAAGTCTGGGGCAGGTAAATCGACACTTATGAGATTAATTAATCGCCTAATCGAACCAACAAGCGGATCAATTAGTTATGATGGAGTTGAAGTTACTTCTTTAAAAAGAAAAAACTTAAGGCAATGGCGATCGAAGTGTGCAATGATTTTTCAACAATTCAATTTAATTGATCGCTTAGATGTATTAACAAATGTCTTAAGTGGAACTTTAGGTATAAACTTTAACTTATTGAAATTATTTAAATTTTATAGCAAAAAAGAAAAAATTGAAGCTTTAACATACCTTAATAACTTAGATCTCTCTGATAAAGCACTTCAAAGAGTCGGAACACTTTCTGGAGGCCAGCAACAAAGGGTGGCAATCGCAAGAGCAATGATGCAAAACCCAATGATTTTACTTGCCGATGAGCCTATTTCATCTTTGGATCCAAAAAACTCAAAAGTTGTAATGGAGGATATTAAAAAGATTAATAAACAAGACGGTATCATGGTGATATGCAATCTGCACTCTCTTGAGATAGCTAGAGAATATTGTGATCGTTTGATTGGTTTATCTGATGGAAAAATAGTGTTTGATGGACATCCATCCTCGCTAACTAAGGAATTAGCGGAGCAATTATACGATTTAGAAAATGAATGATTCTCTTCTTAAAAAACATTTAAATCTATATTCTGAACAACTCAAAAGCAGAAGGTTATGGAATATACTAATTTTTACAATCTTTGTTTTATCTTTTTTTATTAGCTCTTCGATCATTGATTTTAATTTATCAAAGATAATTGAAGGTTTTCCAAGGCTTGGTGATTATATTATTAAAATATTACCTAATATTGATTACAACCTAATTTTCGAAAACTCAAAAACTGAAGGATCAATAAAATACTGGTATTTTAATTTTAAAAAATACGCCGCCCTTCTTTATGAAACTTTTAACATGGCTATTTTATCAACATTAATGGGTTTTATTTTTGCTTTATTATTAAGCTTTTTATCCGCTAAAAATATAACACCTAATATTTATAGTTATCATTTGGTAAAAAGATTTTTAGAATTCCTTAGAGGAGTTCCAGAAATTATATTTGCTATACTTTTTGTTTGGGCTTTAGGTGTTGGTCCTTTAGCTGGAATTATAGCAATAACTATTCATACAACTGGTGCGTTAGGAAAACTATTTTCAGAGGTGCATGAAAATGCAGATTTGAAAACTTGTGAGGCTATAAGATCTCATGGAGGTAACTGGGCATCTGAAATGCGTTATGGAATAATCCCTAAGGTCTTACCAAATATAATATCTTATGCTCTCTTAAGATTTGAAATAAATATAAGAGCATCAACTGTTATAGGGTTTGTTGGGGCTGGAGGTATAGGCCAAGAGCTCTACCTTGTAATCAATTTCAATTATTATGAAGAAGTTAGCGCGATAATTCTTCTTATCGTATTAACAGTTATAACTATTGATATTTTGTCTGGAAGAATTAGACAAAAAGTTATTGGAGAGATGGGTGACTGAAAAAGATGTAATATCTCTTTGTCCAAAAGCATTCCAACCTTTTTGGAGGCGCTCACCTATAGTTTTTATCGGTTACATAATAGCTATACTCTATTTTCTGTTTTGTTTGCATTATTTTGATTTCACCTTGGGAAAAATATTTTCTGGTCTTTCAAATATGAAGCCCATTTTGGTTGCAATGTTTACCTGGAGTGATTTTTTTAATTGGAATTTTAATTCTATCTTTACCGGACTAGCGCAAACACTTGGCATGGCATTCTTGGGTACTTTCTTAGCTTCTTTAGTTTGCATACCAATAAGTTTTCTTGCTTCGCGGCAAATTTTCAAATTAGGGTTAATTCGTTTTCTTATAAAACGCTTTTTAGATATCATTAGAGGGGTTGATATTTTAATCTGGGCCATCATTTATGTAAGGGCATTTGGCTTAGGGCCATTTGCTGGTCTGCTATCGATATTCACAGTCGATGTAGGAACTTTGGGAAAATTATTTTCAGAGGCAACTGATAATGCTGATACACGCCAAATAGAAGGGATGCAATCAACCGGAGCGAGTAAGATTTCAGTTATTCGTTATGGATTAATACCTCAAATTTTTCCAATTTTTATTTCACAAAGTTTATATTTCTTCGAATCCAATACAAGATCAGCAGTGATTCTTGGTGTCGTTGGTGCTGGAGGCATTGGATTGCAGTTAACTGAAAGAATGAAAGCCCAATACTGGGATCAAACCCTTTTTATAATAATACTAATACTAATTATGGTTGCCATAATTGATACAGTTTCAAGGTCTATACGCAAAAAGATAATTGATGGATAAATTTTTAAAAGAATCAAATCATTTCTTCCGAATAGGTTTTCCTATGCTCGGCTCTCAATTATCTTTTATGATTATGTCTGCTACCGACACAATAGTAGCTGGGAGAGCTGGAGCAGATCAGCTTGCAGGACTTGTAATAGCCAATTCCTTTACCTATCCAATATTTATGTTTATGGCAGGAATCATTTTCGCTGTTATTCCGATTGTTGCACAACTTAATGGTGCGAAGAAAGATATAGAAATAGGAACAAAGATAAGAGAAGTCTTCTGGTTGGCAATATTACTAGGGTTACTTTTAGTTGCTATATTTTATTTTGGCAGTGAACTACTTATATTTTTACCAATTGATGGAGAAATAACATCAATATCTATTTCTTATCTCAAAGCGATATCCGTAGGTATGTTTTTTTACATCATGTATAGACTGCTAAGCTCTTATAGTGAGGGTTTAACTCTTACTATCCCAGTCTTCTTAGTAGTATTTATGGGGGCTTTAATAAATATCCCTCTCGATATAATATTTGTATATGGTTATTTTGGATTACCTGAAATGGGAGGAGTTGGTTGTGGATATGCTACAACAATAGTTTCAACTCTCATGTTTATTGCAATGCTAGGCATTGTTTTGTTTTCTAAACCTTATAAAAGAAATAAACTATTTAGTAGATTTAATGGACCATCTTTAAAAACCTCATTAGAGCTTTTTAAGCTTGGAACACCTATTGGTTTTGGAATATTTGTTGAATTAAGCATGTATTCAGGTGCAGCAATAATTCTTGCACCACTTGGAGAAACTGTTGTTTCAGGTCATGCTGTCGCCCTTAATATTGCAAGTATTGTTTTCATGTTACCGCTGGCAATTGGTCTTGCTGCATCAACTAGAGTTGGAAATCTATTGGGAGAAAAAAGGTATATTGATGCACGGTACTCATCCAAGGTTTCTTTATCTCTATGTTTTATAGGCGCACTATTTAATATGACACTACTAATCACGCTAGGTGATAAACTGATATCACTTTATACAAAAGATCTTTTGGTTTATTCCGTTGCAAGTCATTTAATTATTTTTGCCGCCATTTTCCAAATTCCTGATGGTATCGGCATGGGAAGTCTTGGCGCATTGAGAGGTTACAAAGATACATTTATGACAATGGTTTTTATCATTATTGCTTATTGGGTATTTGCAATACCTTTTGGATATTATCTTACCTATTACGGTATAAACCAACCTATGGGAGAAAGTGGAATGTGGATAAGTATGATACTTGGTTTGACAATATTTGCTTCACTCATATCAAGAAGATTAATTAAAATCTCAGGGCAATATTTATAATTGTGAAAGAGTGTACATTAAAACTTACACAGGGCTCAGCCATTTGCTGAATTTGTTGTCTTTTCCATTAATAACATTAAGGAATCGGTTTTTAATAATTAATGTTTTTTCTCCCGTCTTACCAGAACCGACTGGTTTCCCGTCTAGGCTGTTTACAGGGCAAATTAAATGGCTTGATGATGTAATGAAAACCTCAATAGCTTCTTGAAGTTCTTTAAGCGGTATTCGTCCAATATTCATTTCAATTCCCTCGTCTTCAGCTATCTCGATAATGCTCATTCGAGTAATTCCATGCAAAACCTCATCTTCCTGAGCTGTCATTAGTACACCATCCTGACTAACTATAAATACATTAGATGTTGGTGCTTCAGTTACATAACCTTTGCTATCAGTAAGTATGATTTCATCATATCCGTTTTTTCTAGCCTTCCATTTAGCCATCATAGGAGAGGTATAATTGGCGGCAATCTTTATCTGAGGGTCAATTATATCTGGTCTTCTTTGGTGTTTATCTTTTTCAATCCAAACACTCATGTTTTCTGATTTATAAAATACATTTGAATTCTTTTCGATAATATCCTTTTGAGGCTCATAAGCTGCAATCGCTACTTTTGTAAAGGGGTCCTGGGGTACTACATCAATTTCGATAGACGCAATATAAACGCTTATTTTAACGAATTTACTGCCTGGGTTTTCTTTAACAGTATGAAAAATAGCATCGATTAATTCGTTCTCTTTATAGTTAATAGGAATTCCAGCTAGAAGACATGATTTGAAAAGTCTTTCAATATGTTTATCAACCCTAAAAATAAATGTTCCATTATCATTTTCGAAAATAGGAATAAAACCAAAAATTAGAGAACCTCTTTGGTGAGAATGTGACAGGATATGAACTGATGCATCATTCCAGTCAACAAATACCCCATCTATCCAAATTTTTCTTTCCATATGATAAAACGAATCACCTTTTGAAATTTTTATGATAACCTAAAAATGATATGTACCCTATTCTGATAAATATATGGATGACCATTGGAGTTATTACATTTATTACTTTATTGATTGTAAGCGCCCCATATGGAAGGCATACAAGGTCTGGATGGGGATTAACAATACCCAAGAGATTAGGCTGGATATTAATGGAAAGCCCAGCATTATATCTTCTCTGGATATACTATTTTCTTTATGATGGCTTCAGTAATCCTGTTCTGATTTTTTTTCTGTTTATTTGGTCAATACATTATTTCAATCGAAGTTTTATATGGCCAATGAGAATAAAAAAAGAAGGTACCATGCCCGTTTTAGTTGCCTTAATGGCATTTTTCTTTAATACCGTTAATACTTTCTTACACGGGTATTGGTTTTTTCTTCTTGATATTAATTATGATATTTCATGGTTTACAGAGCCAGTCTTCATAATTGGTCTTTTGATATTCCTTTTGGGTATGTACATCAATATACATTCAGATAACATTCTAATGCGTTTAGCAAAGGAATCAGATGGTTACAAGATTTCAAATAAGGGTTTATATAAATATGTATCTAGCCCTAATTATCTTGGAGAAATATTAGAATGGCTTGGATGGGCTGTTTTAACTTGGAGTGTATCTGGGTTAGTTTTCTTTTTCTGGACTGTATTTAATTTACTTCCCAGAGCTATCAGTCATCATAGATGGTATAAAGAAAAATTCGAAGACTATCCGAAAGAGAGAAAAATAATAATACCAAAAATCCTTTAAGGTCTCTTTCGCATAATTAATGCATAATAAAGATCTGTTAACCATTTTGGAGTTAGCCACATTAGGAAAGCAAGAAATTTATTAACGCCTCCATTTATGAACAAATCCTTTCCCTTCATTGTTTCGTTGAAGGCCTGTTCAGCAACTGTTTTTGAGTCCATCCACATAAAACTTGGTATAGAACTTTTGAAGTCACCCATTTGATCATGAAATTCTGTATGAGTAAAACCAGGGCACACTGCACAACAGAAAATATTCTTATCCCTATATTCCTTATGAATACCTTCCGAATGTTTTATTACCATGGATTTCACTGCGGTATACATACCTCCAGAATTGGAAGCTGGCGCAAATCCTGCAAGAGATGCGATATTGATAATTCTTCCAAAACCGTTATCAAGCATATTTTGAATAAACAGTTGAGTTAAAGAAACTACAGAAGTAGATAAAACATTAATAAATTTGATGTGATCTTCATATGAAATCTTGTGAAAACTATCTAATGTTCCATAACCAGCATTATTTACTAAAAAATCAGGCATAAAATCATTTCTTTTGCATTCATCATGTATTTTTTTATATTCGGATACTTGACTCAAATCTGAAGAAATAACAGTTACTCTTATTTTAAAATTACTTTCTAAATCCTTTTTTATCTTAATAAGAGCTTCTTCACGCCTTGCTAAAAGAACTAAATTAATTCCCTTTTCCGCCATAATATATGCGATATCCTTACCTATTCCAGATGATGCTCCTGTAATAAGAGCATTCTTTCCAATTAGATCATCTTTCATCTTCATGCTTTCTCAAAAGTTAAATGTAACTTGTTTAGACCTCTTAATGCAAAATGCGATCTATGAAGAAAATCATTTTTATTTTCCGCAAGCCTTATATTTTTTAGTCTATCTAGAAGAATCTCAAATGCTAATCTCATTTCTTGTCTAGCCAAAGGTGCACCTATACAATGGTGATGAGAAGTACCATATGCTAAATGTTTTCCTGGATTCTTTCTGTTTAACACCATATCCATTGGGCATTCAAATTGCTCTTCATCTCTATTAGCGGATCCAAATCGCATATCAATTATTGCACCCTCTGGTAGTTCTACGCCTGATAACGATACATCTTTTCTTACTCTTCTAAAGAGACTTTGTACGGGAGTTTCTAATCTAATAATTTCCTCAACGAAATTTTTGTACTTAGCTTTACCAGAAATAAGGTCTTCCATTTTATCTCTTTGCTTCATCAACATAAGCATACCACTTCCTAATGAGTCAGTAGTTGTTTCATTTCCTCCAATATTTAAATCACTTACAATTGATATGAGCTCTTCAGTTTTAAGTTCGTTACCATCTTCATCAATATAATTTACAAGATCAGAGATTATATCATCTTTTGGATTTACTCTTTTTTCATCGAATATTTTAACCATATAATGCTGAAATTCTATCAATCTCTCAGCTACCTCAATTTCTTCTTTTTCACTCAGCATTTGACTCAAGCTAGAGGATGTATCCTGTGACCAAGATTTTAATCTGGGCAGGTCTTCTTTAGGAAACCCAAGTCTGTCTTGAATAACATTCATTGGTAAGGGTATACAAAATTGAGAAACAAACTCTACCTCTCCATCATCAATAAATGCATCAATCAAATCATTGATAAGCTTCACGATATATTGTTCCATATTTTTTACCCTTTTCGCAGTAAATGAAGGGTTCGCTGCCTTTCTAAATCTAGTATGATGAGGCGGTTCTGCTCCAAAGCATGGTATCTGCGGCCATCCTTTTTCTTTAAATACCTGACCTACACTATCTCCATGTTTCCAATAACCTTTTTTCTTATGTCTTGAATTTTTCTCCCAGTAAGCAGCTATATCTCGGGAAAAGAACTCATAATCTGTTAAGACTCTTTTTAGGTCATTATATTTAGTGACAACAAAAAAACCAGTCTCTTTGCTGTGATAGACTGGAGCCTTATCTCTATAAACCTCATAAGCTTCATAAGGATTTTCTATAATTTCAGGATCTAAAAGATTATAATTTTCTGGTAATTTTGTTTTTTTATTCATTTTTAAAGCCTTATGATAATAAAATTACAAGATTAATGGAGGTTTACCAAGAATAAATTCAACATGGTTTTGGATATTTGCTGTTTCCCAATCTACATCTCCTTGAAAACTCGATGGTTCGATTGGCTCTCCAAATGTAATAGTGTACTTAAATTCATTTTTATTCACCAGCTCACTAAAAAGGCTAATATTTTTTAATTCTTCATTAAAGACATCTAAGAAATAATAAAATAGTGAATTATGCCCATTCATATGAAAAGGAACTATAGGTGCATTATATTTTTTTGATAATTTTACAATTGTATTTAACCAAGGCCTTTCAATTAATTTCAAACCTTTTCTTTTTGAAAGTCTTGATGAAGGAAAAACCAATAAACATTTTCCTTCTCCTAATGTCTCTCTAGTTCTCTTTAAAATCTCTTTACTTTTTCCAACGCTTTTATTCTCATCATTCCAATCAACAGGAATAATAATATCTGCGAATCCTTTTGATAATTTAATCATATCTATATTTGCATAAAGAGTGTAATCCGGACGCCTATCTTTCATTACCTCAAACATCACTATTCCATCCGTTAAACCGGTAGGATGGTTTCCTGCCAGAATTATAGGACCTTTTTCGGGTACAAATTCAATATTCCTGATATCAAGATTAAAATTAAGCAAGTCTGTTAGGTAGGTAAAACATTCATAACCCGATACATTGGATATATCGTCAGTGATATTTTTTGCTGTTTCATATTTAAATATTTTAAAAATTGTAGGTTTGATTAAAGACCACAAGTATTTATTTGACATAAGCTTAGGGCACCTCTCTTCAATTATTTCGTCAATCGGATGCAATTTAGGCATTTATTATGCCTTCTAATTTAATATCTCTTTGTCTTCTTGCGTTAAGCACAAACCCCATTGCAGCACAAAGAGAAATAACCGCTGATCCTCCGTAAGAGAGCATTGGGATAGGGACTCCAACTATAGGAATCAATCCCGTTATCATCGCACAATTAATAAAGATATATAAAAATAACAATACAGCTATTGAAGCACATGCTATTGAGCTGAAGCGACTTCTTGCTATAATTGAAGTATGCATAGAAATTAAAATAAGATAGAAGAAAATTGAAAAAATAAAAAATCCACCTATCAATCCTGTTTCTTCAAGAAGAACGGCTAACATAAAATCGTTATGCTTTTCAGGAAGAAAGTTGAGTTGACTTTGTGTTCCTGACATAAAGCCTTTTCCTGTCAATCCGCCCGAACCAATAGCTATTTTAGATTGAATAATATGATAGCCTGAGCCAAATGGGTCCTTATCGGGATCAAAGAAAACTTCCAATCGTTTCATTTGATAAGGTTTCAAATTGGCTATTACAACAGGAATACTTATGAAAACAATAGATGATCCAAAAACAACCCATTTAAGATAAAGTCCTGAGAAAAATACCGCTGAAAAACCCATAATAAATATCAATACAGCAGTTCCTAAATCTGGCTGATTTAAAATTAAAAAAGATGGAATAACAATTAATATAATTGGCAGAATATTGAACCTTAATTTTTTTGATTTTTTTGTACCAAAAAAACTATAATAGGACGATAGAGTTAAAATGAGTATAAATTTTAAAAATTCTGATGGTTGAAAGCTTGTTCCACCTAAATTTATCCATCTTGATACTGTTGATGCCTCAAAAACATAAAGCCAAATTAACATCAAAATTATTATAAAATATAATGGGAATGAAATTACGCGAAGAATTCTAAAACTAATAAGAGAAAAAAATATAAAAAAAATAAAACCAACAAATAACCTAATCATATGATTTATAACTGTTTGATTGATTTCTCCTCCTGAGATAGAGAATAACATAAGCAAACCAGTCATACCTAACATTAATAAACAGAGAGGAATCCCATAATTAATACCCTTAAGCTTATTAAAATAGGTAATATTTTTATAAGAGAGCTCTCTTCTTTGTTTGCTATACATTGTTATGCCTTAAAACCATATGTCTTTATATTCTGACACGCCAATAATATATCCCTTCCGATAGGTGCCGCTTTTTGACTGCCTGAACCCCCATGTTCTATAACAACTGAAACAGAGTATTTTGGTTTTTTTGTTGGAGCATATCCAACGAAAAGAGCGTGATCTCTTTCTTTCCAATTTTTTGCTATAATCACCTCTTTCTCCCTATCCTCCTCAGTTATTTCTTTGACTTGCGATGTTCCTGTTTTACCAGCCATTCTCCAATTATTAACTTCAATTCTACTAGAATATGCATTGCTTCCTTTTTCATTCACAGCAATATCCAATAGATCTCTTAATAGATCTAAATTCGCGAAGTTGAAACCAGCTGGTCTAGTTCTATTTTTTTGATTTAAATTTGGTGATTTAATGATTTTTGGCTCTACATAAAAACCTTTATTTGCAATCATTGATATCATCACATTTAATTGAATAGGAGTTGCTGAAATATAACCCTGACCAATACCTGCAACCAATGTATCGCCTAGACTCCAACCATTATTTAAATTATCTTTAATCCACTTTTTTGTTGGTATTAATCCATCTCTTTCAGAATTACTTATCAAATTAAAATTCTTACCGAAACCCAAACGAAGAGCCATATTTGTAATTTTCTCAATACCCAACCTTCGAGCTAAATTATAAAAGTAAACATCGCATGACTCTTTAATTGCTTTTCTAAGATTAACCTCTTTGTGCCCCTTATCTCTCCAACAATGAAAATTTCTTCGCCCATATTTTGTTTTGCCTTCGCAAAGAACAGTGTCTTCTGGATCAAGTATACCCTCTTCTAACCCAGCTAAAGCTGTAACAATTTTAAATGTAGATCCTGGAGGATATTCACCATTAATGGCCTTGTTTAAAAAAGGCTTTCTCTCATTTTTAGATATCTCATCCCACTCTTTATAACTAAAACCATCTATAAATTTATTACTGTCAAAACTTGGTGTTGAGCACATAGCCAAAATTTCACCATTTTGGACATTCATTACAGTTGCCGCACCTACATTATTCCGCATAATTTTATGAACATTATTTTGAAGATCACGATCAATTGTTAAAACAATATCTTGTCCATTTATGGCTTTATTTTCTTCTAAAATACGTACGCCTTTTTCTTCCGAGTCGACTTCAGTTTTTACATGCCCTAAATGACCGGCTAAAATATGATCGAACTTTAACTCCAACCCAGAAAGTCCCGTAGGTTTCGTATTTTTAGATTTTGGATTATCTTTTAATCCAGTATAACCAATGAGGTGTGCAAAGCTCTTAGAGTCTAAATACGATCTCTTTGAATTGTCTTCTATAAGAAAACTATCCAAATCCATATTTATAGAATTCAAAGCATAAATTTCATCTAAAGTTAAATTTTCTTTAATTTCAATCTTATTGAAATCATTATTCAATATTTTTTTACTTATGTTGTTAACTTGATCATTATTCAGTCTTAATTCTTTACCGATTTTTTCTATAATTGATTGATCTGTTAAGCTAATGCCAGATTGGTAACTTAATTTAAAATTTGTCGAATTTAATGCTAGTTCATTTCCATTACGGTCATAAAAAATACCTCTTTTTGGAAATAATGGTGTAATTCTAATACGGTTTTTATCAGAAAGTAATAAATATTTATCTCGATCAGTTACTTGAAGGTTCCAAAGCCTAGAAAAAAGAAATGACGAAAGGATAAGCATTCCTCCGCCAATAAAAAATACACGACGATTTATGTCGTTGTTTTTTTCGTACATTTTATATGAGTATACTGATTCCTTTAATGCCTTCCATAAGGAGTGCTAAGCATATACTTCATTGACTTAAGATTCTTCATAACTTTTCCTGATCCCAAAGCAACATTTGATAATGGATCTTCCGCATATTGAACCTTAAGACCAGTTGCATTTTCAATTACAATATCCATATTACTCAGCAAAGATCCTCCGCCAGTTAAAAGAATTCCATTTTCGTGAATATCGCTTGTTAATTCAGGAGGAGCTGACTCAAATGCCTCTAAAATAACTTCAGTAATTTCGAATAATGACTCTGCTAAACTTTCAGAAACTTGCCTTTCTGTAATTTCTCTTTCAACAGGAACACCTTCGGTGATTTCTTTTCCCTTAACTATCATCTTTTTTCCATCGCCATGTTTTGGGATAATACCTGAGCCAATGCCTATTTTAAGTTGCTCAGCAGTAATCTCGCCAACAATGATATTTTCATTTTTTTTTAAATATGAAATGATAGAATTATCAAACTCATTTCCACCAATTCTGATGGATTTTGAAAATACTATTCCACCAAGAGAAATTATAGCAATTTCAGTAGTTCCCCCTCCAATATCAATGATCATTGATCCCTTTGCTTCATTTATAGGAAGATCTGCGCCAATAGCTGCAGCCATAGGTTCTTCAATTAAAAAAACTTTTCTGGCTCCTGCAGCAAAGCCAGAATCTAAAATTGCCTTTCTTTCTGCAGGAGTCGAACTTGCTGGGACACATATCATTAATCTAGGACTAAATAGACTCTTATTTGATAAAGACCTACTAATAAAATACTTTATCATTTCCTCAGCAGCTAAATAATCGGCAATAATTCCTTCTCTGAGCGGTTTAATTGTATCTATATTTTCTGGTGTTCTGCCATGCATTTCTTTAGCTTTAGAGCCAATAGCAATTATGCCTGCTTTTGAGTCCGAATTATCTATAGCTAAAATAGAAGGTTCATTTAAAACTATTCCATTATCCTGGTGATGAATAAGTGTATTTACTGTTCCTAAATCTATAGCCAAATCAGAACTAATGAAATTGAAATAGTTTTTCAAAAAAATTCTCCTAATTAATTTGCTAACTCCTCAGGAATATTTTTTTCTCTTTTAACCATAAGACGATTTAAAGCACTAATATAAGCCCGAGCAGATGCAACTAAAGTATCAGTATCTGCACCTCTTCCTATTACTGTCTTACCAGATTCGTGTAATCTTACACTAACTTCTGCTTGAGCATCGGTACCCTCTGTCACGGCATGAACTTGATATAGTTGTAATTTAGCCGTATGTGGAATTAAAGCTCTTATCGAATTGAATAAAGCGTCTACTGGGCCATCGCCCTCAGATCTATTTTGTTTTACTTCTCCATCTATCTCAAGCTTCAGATCAGCAAATTGAGGTCCCTCAGTGCCTGCATGAATTGATAACGATATCAACTTTATAACATCTAAACCCTTTGAGAATTCATCATCAATCAAAGCTATAATATCATCATCAAAAACTTCTTTTTTCTTATCTGCTAAATCTTTGAATCTGTAAAATGCATCATTCAATTGATTATCAGCTAAAATATAACCAAGCTCCTTAGCTTTTTCTTTAAATGCATGCCTTCCTGAATGCTTTCCCATAACTAATGTGGATTCATTTAAACCAATGCTTTCTGGAGTCATAATTTCATAAGTTTCGTTATTCTTTAACATTCCATCCTGATGAATTCCTGACTCATGTGCAAAGGCATTTTTTCCAACGATTGCTTTATTAAATTGAACAGGAAAAGAAGTTACTGAAGACACCAATTTTGAAGCACGTGTAAAAAGAGTTGTCTCTACGCCTGAATTGTAATCTAAAATATCATTTCTTACCTTCATTGACATAACGACCTCTTCAAGAGCAGCATTACCGGCTCTTTCTCCGATTCCATTCATAGTACATTCAATTTGTCTTGCACCCGCTCTTACACCCGATAATGAGTTTGCAACTGCCAAACCTAAATCATTATGACAGTGGGTTGAGAAAACCACTTTATCAGAATTAGGAATATTATTTATCAATGAGCTAATTATTTCAAAATATTCATCAGGAGTTGTATATCCCACTGTATCAGGAATATTAATTGTGGTGGCTCCAGAAGAAATTGCCATATCAACACATTTGAACAAAAAATCTCTATCTGTTCTTGTGGCATCTTCCGCTGACCATTGTACATCATCTACTAAATTTCTTGCTCTTGATACCGAGAAATTTATCGCATCTAAAACCTGTTCTTCATTCATTTGTAATTTGTATTGCATGTGTACAGGGCTAGTTGATATGAAAGTATGAATCCTAGGGTTTTTTGCATACTTTAAAGCTTCGGCCGCTCTATCAATATCTTTCTGTCCAGCTCTTGATAATCCACAGACTTGAACATTTTTAATTATTTTTGAAACTTCTTTAACTGATTCAAAATCGCCATTTGATGCAATTGGAAATCCTGCCTCAATAATATCCACACCCATTTCATCAAAAATTTCAGCAATCTGTATTTTTTCTTCAAGTGACATGGATGCGCCAGGAGATTGTTCGCCATCTCTTAATGTTGTATCAAAAATTTTAATATAATTATCTTTACTATTCATTTCTTACTCCTTTTGTGTTGAAAGTACTTTAACCTCTGAGAACAAAAATATTTTGGACCTCAGAGGCAAATCAGGAGTAATGATAGTAAGCTAGAAACAACAAGTGCATCATTAAAGAAAGAATGATTACTTTCGAAAGCATTATATATGGTCGCGTGTTGTTTCATTTCATTACCTAAAGAGGATAAATGCATGAAATTTTGCATTTATTCAAGTGAAATTAATTTTTTTCTTTGTCTACAAGAGAATTTTCACCAATCCATGGCATCATATTTCTTAACTTTGAGCCTACCTCTTCGATAGAGTGGGCATTAGATTTTTCTCTCATTGCATGGAATTCTTTATTAGAACCTTGTTTATTCTCATTTATCCATTCTTTAGTAAAATTACCAGATTGGATATTTTCTAGAACTTTCTTCATTGCTTCTTTAGATTCATTGCCTATAACTTTGGGTCCAGATACATATTCACCATATTCAGCAGTATTAGAAATAGAATAATTCATATTTTTAATGCCTCCCTCATACATCAGATCAACAATTAATTTCATTTCATGAAGACATTCGAAATAAGCCATTTCAGGAGCATAACCAGCCTCAACAAGTGTATCGAAACCATTTCTAATTAATTCAACGACCCCACCACAAAGGACAGCTTGTTCTCCAAAAAGATCAGTTTCGCATTCTTCTTTAAAGGTAGTTTCTATAATCGCAGCTCTACCACCTCCAATTAAAGAGGCATAAGATAAGCCTACATCTAGAGCATTTCCTGTAGAGTCTTGATCCACAGCTATCAAACAAGGTACGCCTGCTCCTCTCTCATACTCTGATCTTACTGTATGACCAGGCCCCTTTGGAGCAACCATGATTACATTAAGATCATCTCTCGCATTAATAAGGTTAAAATGAATATTGAGACCATGGGCAAAAAATAATGATCCATTTTCTTTTAAATTTGGTTCGATATCAGAATTATAAATATCTGCTTGCAATTCATCTGGAGTAACCATCATCATGATATCGGCCCATTTTGCAGCATCAGCAACAGTTTTTACATCAAAACCTGCATTTTGAGCTTTTTGTATTGTGCTTGAATCTTCACGAAGAGCAATACATACATTATTAACACCGCTGTCTCTTAGATTTAGAGCATGAGCATGGCCCTGGCTCCCGTAGCCAATAATAGCTATTTTGTAATCTTTAATAAGATCTTTATCTGTATCACTATCGTAATAAACTTTCATTTTTTTCTCCCTAAAATAACTATTCCTTTTGACCTCTTGAAATAGCGGCTAAACCAGTTCTTGATATATCTACTAAACCTAATGGTCTCATCATTTCAATGAATGAATTAATCTTATCGATTGCTCCTGTAAGCTCAAAAACAAATGAATTTTTTGAAGTATCAACTATCTTAGCTCTATAAGTTTCAGAAAGTCTTATAACTTCTTCACGATTGTGTCCATCACATTCGACTTTAATAAGGGCCATTTCTCTCTCTATTGATGGACCATCAGTTGTTAAATCCTCAACTGTATCTACAGGAACAAGTCTTTCAAGCTGATGCTTTATTTGATTAATTGTCATTAAGCTTCCATTAGTTACTATAGTAATTCGAGATTTGTGGCTATCCTCGTCAATTTCAGCAACATTTAAACTTTCAATATTGTATCCTCTTCCAGAAAATAAACCTATTACTCTAGCTAAAACACCTGCTTCGTTACTAACCTTTATAGATATAGTGTGTGATTGTTGATCTTCCTTTTTTAATTTAATCATTTTAAATCAAAACCTTTCCTTCATCAGAAACTTCAGGATTATCATCGCTCTCACCCAATAACATTTCATTATGAGCTGCTCCGGAAGGTATCATTGGATAACAATTCTCATCTTGGTCAACAACACAATCAAAAATAACAGGGCCATTATAATCAATCATTTCAATTATTTTATGGTCAAGTTCATCAGGTTTTAATGCTCTAACACCTAGGCATCCATAAGCTTCAGCAAGTTTTACGAAGTCGGGTAAAGAATCTGTATATGAATGGGAATACCTTCCGCCATGTAATAACTCTTGCCACTGCCTAACCATTCCCATGTATTGATTATTCAATATAAAAATCTTAACGGGCAATTTGTGTTGAACGGCTGTTGATAATTCTTGTATATTCATTAATATTGATGCCTCACCAGCGATATCAATAACTAAACTACTTGGATGAGCTACTTGAACACCGATAGCAGCAGGTAAACCATACCCCATGGTTCCAAGTCCACCCGAAGTCATCCATCTATTAGGTTCATCAAATTTGTAGTATTGAGCCGCCCACATTTGGTGTTGCCCTACTTCAGTAGTTATATATGTATCCTTTTCTTTTGTTAATTCATATAACCTTTCAACAGCATATTGTGGTTTAATTACATCAGAAGCCTTTTTATAGTTTAGTGATTTTTTACTTCTCCATTTTTCAATTTGTTCCATCCAATTATCAATATTTACCCTTATTCCTTTGGATTTCCATTTTAACAAAATTCCTTCAATTGCATGGGCACAGTCGCCAACAATTGAAACATCAACTGGAACTGTCTTATTCATAGAAGAAGGATCAATATCAATATGGATCTTTTTTGAATTTGGGGAAAAAGCATCCAGTCTTCCAGTAACTCTGTCATCAAATCTTGCGCCAATATTAATTAATAGATCACATTCGTTCATGGCTAAATTTGCTTCATAAGTTCCATGCATACCCAACATTCCAAGCCAATTATTTTCTGTTGATGGAAATGCTCCTAAACCCATAAGAGTACTAGTAATTGGAAAGCCAGTTAGTAAAACAAGTTCTTTTAATAAATGGCTTGCTTCTGAACCTGAATTTATAACACCGCCGCCAGTATAAAAAACCGGTTTTTTTGCATTTGCCATTAATTCTATTGCTTCATCAATAAAACGCATGTCTGGTTTAATTTGAGGATTATAATTTTCAGTCTTTATTTCATTTGGCGGAAAGTAATTTGCATCAGCAAATTGAATATCTTTTGGAATATCAACAACAACCGGGCCAGGTCTTCCTGATGTGGCTACATAAAAAGCTTCATGTAAGATACGACATAATTCATCAGGATCTTTAACTAACCAATTATGCTTTGTACATGGTCTAGTTATCCCAACAGTGTCTGCTTCCTGAAAGGCGTCAGTACCAATTAAATGTGTTGGTACTTGACCAGAAATACATACCAAAGGTATTGAGTCCATCATAGCATCCGTTAGACCTGTAACAGCATTTGTAGCTCCAGGCCCTGAAGTTACTACTAAAACCCCAGGTTTTCCTGTAGATCTTGCATAACCTTCAGCTGCATGAGCTGCGCCTTGCTCATGGCGCACTAAAATGTGTTGCGGAGAGTCATTGCTTTTAAAAATTTCATCGTATAATGGTAAAACTGCGCCGCCAGGGTATCCGAAAATATGATCAACCGAATGATCTTTCAAAACCTTCAATATTACTTCTGCACCAGTTAATTTAGCCATTGTTTCTTCCATTTAACGATATCGGAAAATTAGATAATTATTACATTAAGGTCAAGACTTTTATAATTTTTTAATAAAATAATCAATAATTTTATCTGATTCTTGCGTATAGAAGCTTTTCCAGGAAATCATCTGATGTTTTAGCCATGTAATTTGTCTTTTAGCATATTGATGTGTTCTAAATTTAATCAAATCCTTTGCTTCGTCTTTATCAATTTCCTTTTGAAGATATTTATTTATTTCTTTAACACCTATTGCATTAAAAATTGGAGCATTATCCTCGTATTTCATTTCCATTAGTTTTTTTACTTCTTCAATTACTCCTGATTGAAACATATCCTCACATCTGTCATCACATTTATTATATAAATACTCTCTGTCTGCATTTAATTTGATTTTAATGAAATTATTATTAAAAACCTTTGATCTTTCCATTCCCCAATAAGTAGATATTTTTTTACCTGAGCCTCTATAAACTTCTAATGCTCTCAAAATTCTTTGTTGGTCATTTTTCTCAATTAATTCATAAGCCTTAATATCCTGACTTTTCAATTCATTATAAAGATACGATAAACCTTTTTCTTTTAAATCTTCATTTAGCTCTTCTCTTACTGTTTCATCAATCTCAGGTATCGGTGATAGTCCCTCAGTAACTGCTTTAAAATACAAACCTGTTCCCCCGACAAGAATAGGTATTGAGTTTTTTGTTAAAATATTATCAGTTACTTTTTTGGCTTTTTTAATCCACCTTCCAACGGACCATAATTCATTACCTTTAGCAAATCCATATAAGTGATGAAGAGGGTCATTTTTTTGTATATCAGGTCGAGCTGTAAGAATCTTTAAATCTTTATATATTTGTACTGAGTCAGCATTAACTATTTCACCATTAATTTTTTTAGCTAATATATTTGCTAGTGACGACTTTCCTGAGGCTGTAGGCCCGGCAATAAGAATAATTTTTTTCATCATTTTTTTAAATAATTCAATAAGTCTAAATAAATAAATTTTATAATATAACAAACTATTTTATCTTAATATGTTATTCAGATATCTATTAATACACTACTAATATGCAAAAAGAGAAAATATGTCGTTAATACTGCCATTTAAAGCATTAAGACCGTCCTTAGATAAAGCAAGTGATGTAATTGCACCTCCTTATGATGTATTGGACTCAAATGAGGCAAGAATAATGGCAAAAGACAAGCCATATAGTTTTTTGCATATATCCAAACCAGAAATAGATCTTGAAGAGGGAATACAGTTCAATGATGAAAGAGTTTATAAAAAAGGTGCAGAAAACTTAAAAAGATTTATCAATGAAAAAGTTCTATATCAAGATAAAAATGAATGCATTTATATTTATGAAATAACATTAAATAACAAAACCCAGACTGGATTTGGATGCATAGCATCAGTTGAAGCCTATAACAAAAATATTATAAAAAAACATGAATTTACAACTCCAATAAAGGAAGATGATCGAGTTTTAAACATAAAAGAACTTCAGGCACAAACAGGTCCAGTTTTATTAGCTTATAAACAGAATGTCCTAATAAAAAAAATATTGGATGCGAATAAAAAAGGTGATCCTGTTTACAGCGTTATTGGTCCAGATTCCTCAATTCATAACATATGGGTTATGGAAGATAAGGTTGAAATTGATAAAATCGTCTATGAAATAAATTCTTTAGGTGAATTATATATTGCTGACGGTCACCACAGATCTGCGGCAGCATCAAGGATTTGTGAAGAAATAAATTTAAAAGAAAACAATAATAATAAAAACAATCACAATTTTTTTCTTTCCGTTGCTTTTCCTCACTCAGAAATGACTATTTTAGATTACAATAGAATTATTACTGGCTTAAACGATTATAAACCTGAAGAACTAATAAATGAGATTAACAAAAACTTTGTAGTTAAAAAAGTTATCAATGAATGTAAACCTCATCAAAAAAATGAATTTGGAATGTTTTTAGATAATGCATGGTACCAACTTAATTTAAGAGAGAATTTAAATACAAATAACGACCCGGTTGCCTCATTAGATGTGGCCATACTTCATGACCTGATCATCTCTCCACTTCTTGGAATTGATGACGAAAGAAGAGATAAAAGAATAAATTTTGTCGGTGGGGCGAGAGGCTTAAAAGAATTAGAAAAAAGAGTAAAAAATGATGCATATGATATTGCATTTTCTTTATATCCTACTCCAATTGAATCACTTTTTAAGGTTGCAGATGCTGATAGAGTAATGCCACCTAAATCTACTTGGTTTGAACCAAAGTTACTTGATGGTCTAATCTCTCATTTAATTAGTTAATCTGATTTTTCTTTATTAAATGAAAGCGCAACTAATGAAGATACTCTGTATTCAGGCCTCCAAACTCTCAAAAGAATTCTTTCATCGCCAGCATCTTTTCTTTCCTGAAGAATTTTATAAACTTGCTCAGGATTTACTACTTTGACCGTAGACTGATAAGTCATATTACCTGTGATCTTTTGATAAGTAACACTCATCAACACACTGCCTGCAGTTATTTTCTTTGTTAAGGCTTCAGAGTCTTCATCAACATCTATAACTGCAACACCAACTATATTAGATGGTATATTCTCTTTTCTGCGTATTTCTGTTGTTAGCTCTCCGAAACTTATACCTAAAATCTTTTTTGACTCTTCTTCAACCTGGCCCTTAAGGAAAGATTCTTCATTTCCTTCAAGCCTTCCTAATTTAACAGTAACTGTTTTATTTTTTCCAAGCCTTATTAGTTCAACCTTTACCTTCTTACCTATTTCAGTATTGGCAACATTTGTTGTTAATTCTCTCATTTTATTAATATCTTTATTGCCGAATTTAATAATTACATCACCCGTTTCTATTCCAGCCTTATCTGCAGGACCTCCCTTAACAACATCCTGAACAAGAGCTCCTCTCTCCTCTTTAAGGTCCATATCCTTAGCAACATCTTCTGTGACATCCTGAATAACAACACCTAGCCAGCCCCTTCTAGTTTCGCCATACTCTTTTAATTGGGTAACTACTGGCTGAACTAGTTCAGAAGGTATCGAAAATCCAATACCAATTGAGCCACCTGTTTGAGAAAAAATCATTGTATTAACACCAATCACCTCTCCATCTAAATTTATAAGAGGTCCTCCAGAATTTCCTTTATTTATAGGAGCATCAGTTTGAATAAAACTATCATAGGGACCAGAACGTATATCCCTTCCAACAGCAGAAATAATACCTGCGGTTACACTGCCTCCCAATCCTAATGGGTTTCCAATGGCTATCACCCATTCACCTACTTTAGACTTTTTACTGTCACCAAAAGTGATAAAAGGAAGAGCCTTCTTAGCATCAATTTTAAGAAGCGCTAAATCCATCCTAGAATCTAAACCAATAACATCAGCAACAAATGTTTCATCATTATTGAGAGTAACTTTCACTGTCGTAGCGCCTTCAACAACATGATTATTTGTAACAATATAACCATCACTAGAAATTATAAAACCTGAACCACCTGATCTTTGAGGTCTTCTGTTTTTTCTGTTTGGCCTTCTTTCAAAAAAATCTCTAAAAGGATCATCAAAAAAGAACGGTGGGTTCTCTCTTGAATCATCATCATCGTCTTCTTCTTTAAATTCTTTTTCTGATAAAATATTTACAACAGAAGGAGAATATTTTTCAGCTAGTTCAGTAAAATCCGGTAATTCAACTGAAGACAGAGGTGATGAAATAAAAAAAACAAATAGAATAAAAAAATAGTATCGACTGAGAGATATCATAGTGTTTAATCTAATTTAACTAATTCCGGACACAATTTGTCACTCAATCTATCATTACTCTGAATTATTCCAATTAACTCAAGATTTTCCTTACTAAGTTTAGTTGCTGCAGAATCATCATTTGATATTGCATTTGGATCATTTAGATATTTAAAAAATTCACTATCTGGAGACAACACTATAGTAGTATCAGATCCAAGTGATTCCTCATAAGATTTCATTGATCTATAGAAGGCAAAGAAATCTGGGTCAAGTCCGTATGCAGAGGCAAAAATCCTATTCCTACATGCATCACCAGTACCTCTTATTATTTCAGCATCTCTAGTAGCTTCAGCTAAAAGTACTGTCACTTTTTTTTCTGCTTCAGCTCTTATACCTCTTGAAATTTCCTGACCTTTAGCTCTAAACTCAGCAGCTTCCTGCTGTCTTTCAGTTTGCATTCTTCTATATATAGCTTGACTGTTTGCATCAGGTAAATCCGCTCTCTTAATTCTTACATCTATTATATTTATACCTAAATCATTAGCTTGGACATTAACTATTTGGCTGATACGAGCCATTAATTCATCTCTTTCATCTCTAACAACTGTTACAAATTCTTCACCACCCAATACAGATCTCAAACTAGAGGAAACAATAGCTTGAAGCCTTGAACGAGCAATTCTCTCATCACGAACACTTATATAAAACTGCAATGGATCGCTAATTTGCCATCTAGTAAAAGAGTCAACGACCAAACGTTTTTGATCTGATGCAATAACTTCTTCCGCTGGTGAGTCTAAATCAAGGATTCTTCTATCTAAGAATTGAACTTGCTGAATAAATGGAACTTTGATTTTGAGCCCTGCTTCCGTAATTGGCGCTCCAACTGGTCTACCAAATTGTAAAACGATAGCTTGCTTTGTTTCATGTACTGAATAAAAAGTATTAACAGAGACTAAAAACAAAAGACCTAAAAAAACCAATAATGCAATCTGTTTTCCTTTCATTATTGATCTCCTTTTCTTCTAACTTCATTTAGAGGTAAGTAAGGTAAGACCCCTTGACCACCCACTGCATCGCTATCAATGATAACTTTATTCATATCATTAAAAACTTTTTCCATGGTCTCTAAAAACATTCTTTGTCGCGTTACATCCTTTGCATCTATGTATTCAGAATATATAGAAACAAACCTCTTAGCTTGTCCCTCTGCCTCAGCAACAGTTTGCGATTGGTATGCTTCGGATTCTCTTCTTATTTTTTCAGATTCACCCTGTGCCTCAGGGACAACTTTATTAGCATAAGCATTGGCTTCGTTTCTAGCTCTCTCCTGGTCAGCGCGTGCTGCCTGAACATCTCTAAAAGCATCAATAACAGCTGAAGGTGGATCAACTTTCTGCATTTTTACTTCCCTTATTTGTATGCCTGCTCCATAAGAATTTAATGTTGCCTGCATTAACCCACGAACATCTTCTTCTGTTTTTTGTCTTGCTCCTGTTAAAATTGGTTGTATTTCTGAATTACCTACAACTTCCCTCATAGCGCTCTCAGCAACAGCTTTTATTGTTCGCTCGGGAAATTGAATCCTAAATAAAAACGCAGCTGCATCACTAATTACCCAAAAAACAGAAAAATCAATATCAACAATATTTTCATCACCTGTTAGCATTAGACTTTCTTCAGGGACATCTCTCATTGATCGTGATGTATTTCCAAATGAGGATGATGATGAACCTCTCATACCAATATCAATTCTATTAACAATTGTAACTTTGGGTGTTTTAACTGTTTCGATTGGCCAAGGAAGGTGATAATGAAGACCAGGTGATGTTTGGCTAACAAATTTTCCAAATCTCAAAACAACCCCTTGCTCATCCGCATTAACGCGATAAAGACCACTCAGGGCCCATAATAAAACAATTACTATAAATAGAAGAAAGAAGCCTCTTTTACCTTTACCTCCTCCTGGAATTAATTTATTTAAGTTTTTTTGAAAACCTTCAAATGGGTTTTCAAAATTTGGTTGTCTTTGATTATTTGATGAGCCTCCCCAAGGATCTCTATTGTCGCCATTCCAGCCGCTTGTATTTTTATTTACTGTTACCATAAAACCTACTACTTTTAATAAAATTTATTTACCTTATGTGGAACTTATTAGACAAAATTCAATACTAGGTAAATAGATTTTGTAAATATTAACAAAATTTAACGAAATGGATAGGAAAATGTCCAATTTATCCAAAGATCTAATCATAAAAGCAATAAATGATATTTCATTAGAAAAGGATGAACAAATTTTTTCGGTTAAATTAATTGAAGATATAGTTATAAAAGAAGGTCATGTTCAAATATCAATATTTGCAAATAAAGATAATTTTCAAATATTAGAAAAAGTAGCAAAAAAAATAGAAAAAAACCTTAAGAACGCAATTGATGCGCTAAGTATAACTGCAGTTTTAACAAACCATATTGAAAATAATAATAAAAATGAAAAAGACGATAATGAAAACCTAAAAAATGTTAAAAATATTATTGCTATCGCCAGCGGTAAAGGAGGTGTTGGAAAATCTACTCTTGCTGTAAATTTAGCATATTCCTTTTTCAAGCAAGGTTTAAAAGTTGGGCTATTGGATGCAGATATTCATGGTCCTTCTATTCCGCATATGTTGAATTTAGAAGGTAAGCCAGAGTTAACTGATGACAGAAAAATAATACCTTTTGATTATAAAGGGATAAAGGTCATGTCCATTGGATTTTTACTCAATGAAGACCAGCCAGTAATATGGAGAGGTCCTATGGTTCATTCAGCAATCAAGCAAATGGCACAGGACACAAATTGGGAAAATCTTGATATCTTAATTGTTGATATGCCGCCAGGAACCGGTGATGCACAAATTACAGTTTCTCAAAACTTACCTTTAAAAGGGGCAATAATAATATCTACCCCACAATCTGTTGCATTAAATGATGCAAAAAAGGCTATAGGCATGTTTACTAAAGTTGATGTGGAAATTCTTGGTGTTGTTGAAAACATGTCCTATTTAATTCTTCCAGATGGATCACATGAAGATATTTTTGGAAAAGACGGGGGGGAAAAATTAGCTAATGAATTAAAAGTAGATTTTCTTGGATCAATTCCTATTGATAAACAAATTAGATTAAATTCTGATTTAGGCGATCCTTCAAAGCTTAAAGAAAAATATTTTGATGAAATTGTTAATTCTTTTTTAAAAATTCAAAAATTTAGTTTATGACCAGGTGTATCCCAATCAGTTTTAACCAATCTACCAGTTGAAGATAGTGTAATATAAGCTGTTTTAAGACCTTCTCCGCCAAAACAAATATTAGTTGTCAACAAATCATCTGTCTCAAAAAATTCAAAACCAGATTTATCTGGAGCGATACGTGTAATACCGCCTTTAAATATTGTTGCAACATTTATCCATCCTTCTGAATCAACAGCTAAAGAATCAAATAAAGCTAATTCTGAAGAACCATGAACAAAATGCATATCACTATGTACACCAAAGGATTTTGGACCACTTATTACTCCAGGTTCTGTTATTGGATAACCCCATAATCTGCCAGGAGTGGTATCAGCTACATATACAATATCTTCTTCTGGAGATAAGCCTACACCATTAGCACTCTCAATCGGGAAAACAACCTCTTTTATAAAATTACCATCAGGTGTTGCATAAAATAATGCTCCCTGATCTTTTTGTCTGCCATAAGATTTACCAAGATCAGTGAACCAAAAACCACCCTCTTTATCGAAAACTATATCATTAGGCCCTTTCAAAGGGTTTCCGTCACATTCAGTGTAAATTGTTTCAACAGAACCGCTTTTTATATCAACCTTCTCTATTCTTCCTCCAGAATAATCGTCGCCCTGCCCACCTGGTATTAATAGCCCATCAATATTATGCCATTCAAATCCACCATTATTACAAACATAAACACATCCATCAGGCCCTATTGCTGCTCCATTTGGACCTCCGCCGAGTTCAGCTAAAATATCTTTTGATCCATTGCTATGTACTTGTGTTAGTGTGCCTCTTGCAATTTCTACTAATATTATAGATCCATCTGGCATAGAAATTGGGCCTTCAGGAAACATTAGATCATTTGTGATCTCTGTATATTCTTTTTTCATAAGAATATCTTATAAAATTTTTTCGTAAATTACCATCGAATGATAAGCATCATCTTCTGGTCCTTTTGATTTTTCTTCTCGACTTATCTCTTTGAATTTCGAGCTATCTATTTTTGGGAAAAAGGCGTCACCTTCAACCTCCATATCTACTTCAGTTATGTATAATCGATCTGAATTAACTATAAATTCATTATAAATGTATCCGCCACCTATAATCATTATCTCATCAGTATCCCTTTCTTTGGCTTTTTGTTTTGCAAATGTAATGGCTTGCTCTGGTG
>LUMP01000001.1_pt1 | contig 71580 bp, 83 predicted proteins | sample 729641 | NCBI WGS metagenome assembly LUMP01 (sample SAMN03860260, study PRJNA289734) | marine metagenome | biome: seawater column; feature: ocean; material: water; isolation source: Red Sea water column Station 12 - depth 47m | place: Saudi Arabia: Red Sea | collected 2011-10-15 | depth 47 m | reverse complement strand
TCTTACAATAGGATTTCAAGGTGGAAGCCAAGGGTCAAAAGAAATAAATGAGCTTGTCTACAAATTTTGTGAAGATAAAAGGTATTTTGATATTGATATTATCCACATTGTGGGTAAAAATAATGAAATAATTAATACAAATAGAAAAAACTATATTTCTCATAATTACATTGATGACATGCAATCATTTTACAATTCAATCCATTTACAAGTTTCTCGTGCAGGCGGGGGTAGTCTTGAAGCTGCGTATCTCAATATCTACCAGTTACTAATTCCTTTTAAACACGGAACTACTTCGGTACATCAACAGCTTAATGCTGAGTATCTGGAAAAAATAAATGCTGCAAGAATTATTAAAAATTATGAGGATTTTACTAACCAAATTGATTATTTTATTGAAAATTACAATGAAAATTTAGAGAAAATTAAAATTGAAGCAGGAAATTTAACAATTAGTGAAAAATTAGTAGATGAACTTATTAAGTAGTTTTAACAAAATCTTCATCATGGGTATTGGTGGCTCAGGAATGAGTTCAATTGCAAAATATCTCAAACAAAAAGGCCATGATGTTGAGGGTTATGATCAAAGAAGTTCTTACATTACTAATCTTTTAGAAAGTGATGGAGTAATAACTTGCCAAAATATTGATAATTTTAGATATCAAGAAGATGTATTATATGTTATCTCATCTGCAATTAACCTTGAGGACACTTTTCTTGAAAATTATACTGATAGTGAAAATGTAATTTCAAGACCAAAATTTTTGGAATTATTATCTGAAGAAGTAGAAATTCTTGGAATAACTGGTACTCATGGAAAAACTTCTACTACAGCTTTGGTTTCTCATATATTTCATTTTAATAACAAAAATGCATCATTTATTTATGGAGGAGTTAGCGGTTTTGGTAATTTAGGTGGTCATTTCGGTGAGAAGACACAACCTTTAATACTTGAAACCGATGAAGCATTCAATACATTTAAAAATATAAATATAAAAGATTTAATCGTTACAAATATAGATAATGATCATATAGATTTCTATGAATCGTATGAGAATTTAATTGATGCATTTAATCATGTTATTAAAAATGTAAAAGGAGTGAAAGTTTTAAATTACGATGATGAAAATCTTAGGTTAATAAGTGATAAAGACATAATTTCGTATTCAAGAACACAAACGTCAGATTACAAAATTAATCTCCCTAACTCGTTTGAACATGAAGGCAAGTCTTATGAAGTATCAACAAAGTTAATTGGAGACCATTATCTTTCCAATATAGTAGCTGCAATAGCAATTTGTAATGTTTATGGTATCTCGACAGAAGATAGCATAAAAGCTATATCTGAGTTTGGAGGAGTTAAAAGAAGAATGGAGTATATAGGAACTTATAACAACACGAAATTCTACGATGATTACGGACATCATCCAACAGAAATGAAGGCAACCATTAGTGCTTTAAAAAGCATAACAAAAGGGAAATTGTATGTTATTTTTCAACCTCACCGCTACACAAGAACACGTGATAATTTTGAAGCATTTCAGAACAGTTTGAATGTTGCTGATGCACCAATAGTAACAGATATTTACTCAGCTGGGGAAGAGCCAATACCTGGTGTTTCAAGCAAAAATTTTTCAAACAGTAAAATTAAATATATTAAATCGATTAGATCAGTACCAATTTTTATTAAAAGCAATATTAAACCTGGAGATAATGTCTTAACTCTTGGAGCGGGAGACATTACCTTATTAGGTCCACAGATACTAAAATATTTAAATGATTAATCAAAAAGTTCTATTAAAAAATGAAACAACATATCGTTTTGGAGGTATGTGTAAGAACTTCTTTTTACTTAATGGTAAAAAAGACTTGGATAATTTTGATGAATATGACATTTTTGATGAGTATTTTATTCTAGGAAAAGGGTCAAATGTTGCATTCTCAGAAAATGAATTTGATGGAGCTGTAATTCAATCAAAAATTAACTACATAAATTTTGATAACAAAACAAACAAACTTGAATTAGGTTCAGGAACTTATTTACCAGATCTTTCTAGATTTTTAAAATCAAAAAATTTAAGTGATGGGGAATTTCTTTTAGGTATACCTGGAACAGTTGGGGGAGCTTTGTCCATGAATGCTGGTTGCTATGGATATGAATTTTTAGATTATGTAGAGGCTTTTGAATATTTTGATATAAAAAGTAAAAAAATTAAAACAATTAACAAATCTCAAATAAATTATGGTTATAGATTTACAGATATTGATGATTCAATAATCCTGTCTGTCACAATGATATTTCCTGATGGAGATCCTGACAAAATCAGTAAAAACATGAAAGAATTCACAAATCATAGAAAAAATACGCAACCCTCTGCTTTATATAATGCTGGTAGCGTATTTAAAAACGGCGAAGATTATTACGCTGCTGAATTAATTGAAAATGCTGGCCTTAAGGGATATAAGATAGATGGCGTTAGGGTGAGTGAAAAGCACTCTAACTTTTTTATTGCTGATAAAGATGCTAAATCATCAGCTTTGTATAAATTAGTTAATTTTGTAAAAGATAGTATTTTTGATAAATATGATGTGATGCTCCAAGAAGAGATTATATTTGTTGGAGATTTTTCTTGATAAAAGGAAACATCGATATAGAAAAAACCAGTTTTAGAACTTTTTTAGTATTTTCATTTTTCTTACTAGCAATACTTCTTCCTTCATACCTTATATTTTCATCTAAATACATGGTTAGGAATGTTGAATTTTCTCCAAAATACCAAGTTGACAGTTCTTTTTTAGAAACATTGTATGGTGAATCTATATGGACATTGGATGAAACCTCGGTAGAAAGTCTTTACAGCGCTGATCCTACAATAGAAAAAATTGAACTCATCAAAATATTGCCGTCTAAATTAGAAATTAAACTTAAGCTTTACGAACAAGTAGCTGAAATATCTGACTTAAGAGGATCTCAGCCAAAACTATCTGTGTTGTATAAAAATTTATACATTGCCGAATCTATTGATGCGTCTAAAAACACATTATCAGTAACAATTGTAAATGGACCTGTTGATAACGGATTCAATGGAGAGGTAGTAGCACTTTTCATGACCTTGAGTAACTTTGATGATATCAATACGGGTTCTTTAAAGCTAACTCACTTGGGTACAAGTGTCATAGGTTACTACAAAGATACTGAGATCCTTTTTGGAAACCCTATTGACCTGGCTACTAAAGCAGCTGCAGTGGGAGAACTTCTATCAGACGGCTCCTGTCAAGGGACTGTAAGATTTGTTTCAACAAATTCATTTGTAACTGATTGTAATATCTAAACCTAAAGTATAGATATAGATAAAAAAACTAAAAATTTATTGTTTATATTTATATATGATGATAATCTAGTTTCATTAATTGGAGATTTTATGGCACAAAGAAGTAAAAAAACAAAACAAAAGGGAGTGAATCTAAATATGAGACCTAGAAATTATACAGCTGTTATAAAAGTTGTTGGTGTTGGTGGTGGAGGAACCAATGCTGTTAATAGAATGATCAAGATGGGTATTAAGGGTGTAGATTTTATTGCTGCAAATACAGATGCTCAAAGTTTACTCGGTTCAAAGGCTGACGTTAAATTAGACCTCGGTAGAAAAACAACAAGAGGACTTGGTGCTGGTGCTAACCCAGAAGTAGGAAGACAAGCAGCATTAGATTCTGCAGATTTAATTAAAGAAGCATTAAAAGGATCAGACATGGTATTTATTACAGCAGGTGAAGGCGGTGGTACTGGAACAGGTGCTTCACCAGTTATTGCTGAAATAGCTCATGAGTTGGGCGCTTTGACTGTAGGTGTAGTTACTAGACCTTTTGGCTTTGAAGGAAGAAGGAGATCTGTTCAAGCAGAAGAAGGCGTTCAAGCTCTAAGAGATGTGCTTGATACTTTGATAGTTATACCTAATGATAGACTTCTACAAATTAGTGATAACAATGTAAAAGTAAATGAAGCCTATTTAAAATCAGATGAGATTTTATCAAATGGTGTAAAGGGAATTTCAGGATTAATTACCCAACCAGGTGTGATTAATGTTGACTTTGCAGATGTAAAAACTATTTTGAAAGATGCAGGCAGTGCCGTACTGGGAATAGGTAGATCAACTGGTGAGCAACGTGCACCAAATGCTGCACAAGCTGCCATATCTTCACCACTACTCGAAGCAAATATGGACGGAGCAGAGGGTGTATTAATAACTATTACAGGTTCTGCAGATCTAAAACTTCAAGAAGTTGATGAAGCAGCAAGAGTTATTACAGAACGTGCTGATGACAATGCTGAAATCATCTTCGGTCACATTGTAGATGAATCTCTTGGTGATGCTGTAGAAGTTACAGTTGTTGCTGCTGGATTTGGTCCAAGACCAAATAGAAGATTAAAGAATGATTCAGAGCAAATTGATAATGGAGGTGACGGTCTTCCTGATTTCATTAAGGGATGATTCGCTCTCAAAATTTAAATAATGCTTTCTTCTCATCGGCAAATGATGGGAGTTTAGAAGAGATATTAGAAACCATTGGTTTTCAAAACCAAGTTGCAACAATGGATCAAACCCATTCATCTGAAATTGCATTTGCTGACTCGAATATTTCTTATAAATGTGATGGTATTTACACAAATAAAATTAAATTACCATTGGTTGTAAAAACTGCTGATTGTGTTCCTCTTCTAATGGAATCAAGCAAAGGAGTTTCTGCAACCCATGCTGGCTGGCGAGGTTTAGAAAAATCTATATTTGAAAAAAGTTTAGATATACATGAAATATCTAGTTTAAAAATTTCAATAGGGCCACATGCTAGAAAATGTTGTTATGAAGTTGGAGTTGAGTTTCTAAAGACATTTAACAATTCAATCAATAAAGTTAACGATAAATATTATCTAGATTTAACAAAAAATATTAAACAATTTGCATTTGAAAATAATATAAATTTAGAGGATACGAATGTATGTACTATTTGTAATAAAGAATATTTTTCATACAGAAAAAACAAGACAAATGAAAGACAATTTAGTTTCATATGGATATAGAAAAAAATTTAAATAGTATTTCTAAAAAGTTATCAAACTATGACGCAAAGCTAATCCCAGTTATTAAAAATAGAACTGTTGAGGAAGTGAAAAAGGTTTATGACTATGGTTTTAGAGAATTTGGCGAAAATAGGCTTGAAGATTATTATTTGCATTCAGAAAAATTTAATGATGCTATCTTTCACTTTATTGCCCCTCTTCAATCTAGAAAAATTAGAAGTATTTTTGAAAATTTTGAATTTATTCATACTGTAAGTCGCTACAAAGAGATAGATTTGATTTCGAAATTAAAGAACAAAAGAGAAGTTTTTCTTCAAGTAAATATTGATAATGATAAAAATAAGTCAGGTATAGATTCTGATTTAATTTTTGAGTATTTTGAATACTCAAAAGATAGAATAAATTTACCAATTGGCCTAATGTGTATACCAAATATACAATCAGATCCAAATATAGTATTTTCAAAAATGCAAAACATTAACACTGAGTTAAAAAATATATATAGTGAATACAAAGGAGAGCTTTCAATGGGAATGTCAGAAGACTATGAAATAGCTCTAGATTATGGTGCTACTATAGTTCGAGTAGGAAGTAAAATATTTAAATAATGTTAGAAAAATTTTTAATTTCGATTGGTTTAAAGCAACCTGAATCTATTCCAGAATCATATACTGAAACAACTACAACAGTTAGACCGTCGGGTGAAAATAGATTTATTGATAATGAAAATATTTCAGATGTAAGAATTCATTCACCTAAAGACGAAGTAGAAATTAAAGCTCTTAGATCGTTTAATGAAATACATAATTTAGGTGTTGCAATTAAGGATGAATTTATTGTGGCAATGGATATAAGAGACATTCCAGATCAAGGAGAAAGAAGAAGAATTCTTGATTTTGTAACCGGTATGGCTTTTATGAGTAATGCAACTATTAGGTCTATAAATAGAGATGGTGTATTTCTAATACTTCCCACAAATTCATCGCTTTCAACTGAAGAACGGGAAAGACTCCAACAACTCGGTTTGTATAAATTAAATGTGTAGTATTACATTTCTTTTTTTCAGAGTATTTTATTACAGTTTGTTTGCCTGGATAATATTAAGTTGGATTCAAGTTCCATATGATCATCCTATTGGACAAATAAAAAGTTTCTTAGATAAATATTTTGAAAAAATACTTTATCCAATACGGAGTAGGATTCCAGCCCTAAGAATAGGGATGGCTGGTATTGATTTGTCACCATTGATTTTAATTTTTGGAATTAATTTCCTTCAGCCGTATATATTAAGAGTTGTTTGTTAACTTTTTAATATCTAAGGAAACATTTTTGTCAAAAATTAAATCTTGTGTTTCTTCTTCTATAAAGTTAAGTTCAACCGCTAATGTTTCATTTTTTACATAGTCATCGTGAATATTTAAAGATTCCTTAACAAAACTATCATTTGAAGTAATAGTTAATTTAATTCTATCAACTACATCTAAGCCAGAATCCTTCCTTAGTTTCTGAATTGAAGACACAAGCTCTCTTGAGAATCTCTCCATGATTAAATTTTCATCTAATGAAGTATCAAGATACAAAGAGAAATCATCGACAATATCTTGGTTTTCATTGTCTTCTTTTTTGTTTAAAATAATATCAATTTCACCTGACGAAACTTTTATATCATCAATAACAACTCCATTTCCTTGAAGAATATCATTACTAATATTTTCGTCGACATTTTTTAGATACTCGCTAAGAACATTTATTTGTTCTCCTAACTTAGGTCCAAGTACTTTAAAATTAGGTTTAAATTCATAATTTATCCAATTATCCACATCAAAATCAAAAAGTACTTCTTTTACATTCACTTCATTCTTTATCAAGTCGCTTATGACATTAAGTTTTTCTTCAATTTCTTTATCTTTAGTAATTATTTTTACTGAATTCAGCGGTTGTTTATTTGGAAGTTTTAATTTTACTCTTAAATTCCTTACGCTTTTTATAACTTTTTTTGCAAGTTCAATATTATCTTCTAAATCTTTATCAATTAAATTTTCATCTGCTTCTGGATAGTCACAGTAATGAATACTTTCATTATTTTCTTCAATTAATCCCTGATAAATCTTCTCACAAATAAATGGTAAAACAGGTGCCATAGATTTTGAGAACTCTAAAAGCACTTCATGAAGAGTTTTAAAAGCATTTATTTTATCTATATCATTTTCATCTTTTTCTTTCCAGAATCTTTTTCTGTTAGACCGAACATACCAATTTGTTAATTCGTCAACAAAATTCATCAACGGAGGAATAACTTCATAAAGATAATAATTTTCCATTTTTTCGTTAACAGTTTTGATCAATGATTGCATTGATGAGATTATCCATCGATCCATCATTGGACGATCTTCTACTGGAGATGCTTTTTCAAGATCTTCAAAAGTAATGTCATCAGCGTTTGCGTATGTTGAAAAAAATGAAAATGAATTCCATAATGGAAGGATGATGTTTCTTGTAACTAACTTAACACCCTCTTCAGAAAATTTTAAAGGTTCTCCTCTTACAACAGGCGAATTTATTAAGTAAGCTCTCAAACTGTCTCCACCATAGCTATTTAACAATTCTTCTGGGTCTGGGTAGTTTTTTAGACTTTTACTCATTTTTCTTCCATCTTCAGCAAGAATCATGCCAGTGGTTATACAGTTTTTAAACGCTACAGAATCAAATAAAGCAACAGCAAGCACAGTCAATGTATAAAACCATCCTCTTGTTTGGTCTAGACCCTCTGCTATAAAATCTGCTGGAAATCCATCAAAGAAATCCTCTTCATTTTCAAAAGGGTAATGTTGTTGACCATACGGCATTGCTCCGGATTCAAACCAGCAGTCCAGTACTTCCGATGTTCTTTTGTATGTTTTTCCATCAATTTCAATATCTAAATCGTCTAAATAGTGTCTATGTAAATCAGTAATTTTCTGTCCTGACAATTTTTCTAATTCTTCAACGGAACCAATACAAAGCATATCTTCTGGATCATCAGTATTTATCCATACCGGTATACAGCTTCCCCAATACCTATTACGACTAATTGCCCAGTCTCTGGCATTTCCAAGCCAGTTAGAGAATCGTTTTTCACCAATAAAACCAGGAACCCAATGAGTGGAGTGATTAAGTTCAACCATTCTATCTCTAATTTTTTCGACATTGACAAACCATGTTGGTATAGCTTTGTATATCAATGGGGTACCAGTTCTCCAGCAAAAAGGATAAGAATGCATCTCAGTTGTCTTGGAAAATAAATTACCTCTTTCCTCTAGCTGGTCCATAATTAATTTGTCTGCATCCTTTACATTTAATCCATCTAATTCTTTAAAAGTACTGTCAAACTTGCCTGAGAGAGTTACTGGATCTGCGATTACATCTATACTTGCATTTTTTAAGGCATAAAAATCACTTTCTCCATATGCAGGTGCTTGAGAGACTAGACCAGATCCTGATTCAGTATTCGTATCATCGCTGTGAATTATACGAAAAGCCCCATCTTTAAATAAATGCTCATATTCCGAATAAGCAGGTATATATGATGCTCCTATTAAATCCTTACCAATAGAAGTCTCTAGAACCTCTACTTCATAATCACTCATTTCAAACAACCTATCCGTAGCTATCCAATAAAAGTTGTTTTTAATTGAGATTCTTGAGTACTCTATTTCTTTTCCTATGGCAATTGCTAAATTTCCAGGTATACACCATGGTGTAGTGGTCCAAACCAAAAACTTATCACCTTTAATTACTTTTTTATAATCATCCCTTGCATCAAGGGTAAAGTAGATTGAAGGATCTTCAACATCTCTGTAATCCATATTTGCCTCAAAGTTTGAGAGAGGTGTTGAAGCTGCCCATGAGTAGGGTAGTACTTTATAATCTTGATAAATTAAATCTTTAGACCACAATTCCTTAAATACCCACCAAACACTTTCCATAAATTCAATATCCATAGTTTTATAATCGTTTTCAAAATCAACCCATCTACCAATTTTTCTTGTAATTTTTTCCCAATTTTCAGTATTTGTTTGGACTTGTGATCTACAAGCTTCATTAAATTTATCTATTCCATACTCATCAATTTGTTGTGGGTCCTCTAAATTTAATTTCTTTTGAACTTCCATTTCAATTGGAAGACCATGGACATCCCAACCAAACCTTCTTTCTACGTAATAACCGCGCATTGTCCAATATCTTGGAACTATATCTTTTATTACTCCAGCAAGAAGGTTTCCATAGTGAGGACTTCCAGTTGGAAACGGTGGACCATCATAAAATCTAAAAGTTTTATCATTTTTACGATTTTCAACAGATGTTTCAAACGCATTTATCTTGTCCCAATATGCAGATATTTCTGATTCCACGGAAGGAAGATCTATATTTGCATCTACTCTTTTAAACATATCTTAGAATTTTAAAGGGTTTCTCTTACAATTTGTGTAAATATTGAAGTTTTAAAAAAATATAAAAATCTTTGATTTATTTTAAAAATGGCTAATATACGTTCAACAATAAAAAGAACATGGCTAGAAAACTTTCACCAAATACAATCAATAAGTTCAAAAAAAGACTTGAAGCTGAAAAAGAACAGCTTTCATCTATGTTAGAGCTACATCAGCAAGAAAGGGAAAATATACGACTTTCTGAAGCTTCAGCTGAAAGAAGTCCTGATCCAACATCTGCCGATGGAGGATCTATGGCATTTGAACTTGAAAAAGAGCTTACATTGGATGAAAACACTAAACATTTACTCAACCAGGTAGAGCACGCTCTTGTTTTAATCAAAAAGAAAAAATATGGGAACTGTGAGAATTGTGGAGAACCGATCCCTGTTGCCAGACTTGAAGCAATTCCTTACTCAACTATTTGCAAAAATTGTGCTGAGTTAATTGAATCTTAATAAGAAAATACTTCCGTATCTTTATGCAGTTATTTTTGCTTCATTAGATTTAATAACAAAATACCTTATTCGAATTAACAACATACAGGAACAAGTAATTATTGATAATTTCTTAACTATTGATCTTACATATAATACAGGAATCGCATTTGGTCTTTTTAGCGAATATACATTAATAACATATGTATTTTCAATTTTTGTTTTCACCTGGTTAATTTTTCAATTTAGAGAAGTTAAAAATGGAACAGTTGAGTTTTATTCACTTACACTTATTCTTGCTGGGGCAATAGGAAACTTAGGTGAAAGAGGCTGGAATCTAGTTTTTAATGATAATGGTAAAGTAACAGATTTTGTTGAACTTCTGTTTATACCAAGTTTTAATTTAGCTGATACTTATATTTCTTTTGGAATTGTTTTGCTTTTATACTCGGAGATTAAAAATAAATAATATTGAGATAGTTTTTAAGAGTGACCAATTTTTGGTTTTAAACAAACCATACGGAATGTTGTCACATCCAACTAGCCATTCTAAAGAAATTACAATTAGAGACTTTTTAGTTAATGAATTTAACTTACCAATCAAAGATGATAATCAAAGAGAGGGAATTGTTCATAGGTTAGATAGAGTAACTTCTGGATTGATGGTCTGTGTTTTGGATGAGAATATTTTTGCATACTTTCAATCTCAATTTAAAAACAGATTAATTAATAAAAAGTACAGAGCAATAGTAGAAGGTTATCCACATACAAAAAGTGGTGAAATTAATCTTCCGCTTGCAAAATCAAAAAAAAATAGAAAAAAAAGAGAAGTTAATAAAACCGGGAGAGAAGCTATAACAAAATTTGAAATAGTAAACAGAACTGAAGAGAAAGCTCTTTTAGAATTAGACCTAGTTACTGGTCGTAATCATCAAATTAGAGCACATTTAGAGTATTTAAAAACCCCAATTGTAAATGATCAACTTTATGGCGCTAAAAGAGACAAGAATGTACCGGAGAATGCAATCTGCTTACAATCGTATTACTTGGGCTTTACTGTAAATAATGAAGATTATGAATTTGAAATTGATATGCCTGATTATTTTAGTTCAATAATGAACATGTAATTTCCAAAAAAAACTTTACAATAAATTTATGACTAAATCATTTGTTCATCTACATGCACATACAGAGTATTCAATGTTAGATGGTGCTGCAAAAATTGTTGATTATTTAAAAAAAGTAAAAGATTTAAACCAACCAGCTGCTGCAATAACTGATCATGGAAATCTATACGGTGCAATGGAGTTTGTTCAAAAAGCAAATGATTTAGGAATCAAACCAATTATTGGATATGAAGCATATATCACTCCAGGTTCCAGATTTGATAGGCCAGATAGAGAAAATAATAAAAGATATCACTTAACTTTATTAGCCGAAAATAATATTGGATATCAAAATTTAGTTGAATTAGTCAGTAAAGCATATACAGAAGGTTATTATTACAAACCTAGAATTGATTATGAACTTTTAGATCAACATCATGACGGCTTAATCGCTTTATCTGGATGTCTTGGAGGAGAGCTAGCACAACACTTAGCACCGGACGGTTCAGTAGAAGAAGGAAATACCTCAAATGAAAGAAGTTTTGAAAAAGCTTTAGATATTGCAAAAAAATATCAATCTATATTTGGTAAAGAAAACTATTTTATTGAAATCCATAATCATGGAATCAAGCAACAGCTTGATATTCTTGATGACTTAGTGGAAATTGCTGAACTAATAGATGCACCACTTGTCGCTGCGAATGATTCTCATTATGTAGAGGAAAATGGTGCAGAAGCACATGATGCACTTCTTTGTGTTCAAACAAATAGAACATTAGATGACGAAAGCAGATTTAGGTTCGACGGTTCAGGTTATTATGTAAAGTCTGCTGAAGAGATGAGAAAATTGTTTCCTGAAGATAAGTATCCAGGTGCCTGTGACAACACACTTGCAATTGCGAATAGAGTAAATTATGAATTTAATTTTGATAACAGCTATCTCCCAGATTTTCCAATTGAAGATAAAAACGTTTCTCCAGAAGAGCTTTTAAAAATTAAAGTTTACGAAGGGGGAGAAAGCAAATATGGGACTTTAACTTCTGAGATTATTGAAAGAATAGATTATGAATTAGATGTCATAAATTCTATGGGATTTGCTTCATATTTTTTAATTGTTGGTGATTTAATTGAATTTTCCAAAAAAAGAAATATAAGGACAGGAGCAGGAAGAGGTTCAGCTGCTGGATCAATCGTTTCATATTGTTTAGGAATTACTGGAATTGAACCACTTGAATATGGATTAATCTTTGAACGATTTCTTAATAAAGGAAGAAAATCTCTTCCTGATATTGATATGGACTTTGATGAGAGATATAGAAATGATGTAATTCAATATGCTATTGAGAAATATGGTCAAGACAGGGTCGCTCATATAGTTACTTTCGCGACAATTAAAGCCAAACAGGCAATAAGAGATGCAGCAAGAGTTTTAGGACTTCCTTTCTCTAGTGGTGATAGAGTAGCAAAATTAATGCCCCCAATGATACTTGGAAATACAGCAACTATTTCAGAGTGCTTAAGTCTTGATGAAGAAAACACTAGTGGTTATAGTAAAGAATTCTATTCTGCGTCAGAAGAACTTAGAAAACAATACAAAAATGATGAGGAAGCTAAACAAATTATTGATATCGCATTAGGTCTAGAAGGCTTAAGAAGACAAGATGGAATTCATGCTGCAGCTATAGTAATTTCTCCCGACACTATAACAAAATTTTTACCAATTCAACAAAAAGGCTCGAATGCAGAAATTGTTACACAATATGAAATGCACACAGTGGAGCAACTTGGTTTATTGAAGATGGACTTTTTAGGACTGAGAAATTTATCAATAGTTGATAGAACTTTAGAGCTTATTGGTAGTGAAAGCCTTGATATAGATAATTTAAAACTTGATGATGAAAAAACTTTTAAATTATTTGCTGAAGGTAAAATGACTGGAGTATTTCAACTAGAAAGTAGAGTAGCTCAATCTACTTCAAGAAGTTTAAAGCCAAAAAGATTTGAAGATATAGTTGCATTGGTTGCATTAATTAGACCTGGGCCTCTCGGTGCTGGTATGCACAATGAATTTGCGGATAGAGCGAATAACAGAAAAGAGATTGAATATCTACACAATGATCTGGAAAGTATTTTAAATGAAACTTATGGAGTAATTTTATATCAAGAACAAGTTATGCAGATTGCTGAAAAAATTGCAGGATTTAATCTTCAAGAAGCAGACAATTTACGAGTTGCTATGGGTAAAAAAATTCCAAAAGTAATGGAGGAGCAGAGGAAAAAATTTACAGATGGAGCTGTTTCCAATAATTATTCAGAACAGTTTGCGATAGAGCTATTTGACCAAATTGCATATTTTGCTGGGTATGGATTCAACAAAAGCCATTCAGTTCCGTATGCATTATTGGCATATCAAACAGCCTATTTAAAAGCTAATTATCCTGCTGAATACATAGCTGCTTGCTTAACAGCAGTAAAAAGAGATAAAGATCGAACTGCAATCTTTTTATCTGAAGCTAGGGATATGGGAGTAAAAGTTTCAACCCCAGATATTAATTTAAGCTCTTCAGATTTCACAGTTAATGACAATGAGATTCTTTTTGGCTTGTCTGCAGTTAGAAATGTAGGAGATATTACAGCGGACAAAATAGTTTTAGAACGAGAAAGTAATGGACACTTTGAATCTATTGAAGATTTTTTATCACGTATAGACTCAAGATCTCTCAACAAAAGAGGAGTCGAGGCATTAATTCAAGGGGGAGGCCTTGACAAATTTGGTCTTACAAGAAAAGGAATGTTTGATTCTGCTATTGAATTGATTGAGAATGCAAAAGAACTAAAAGCTAATAAAGAAAATAATCAAGGTTCATTATTTGAAATGGAAGATTCTAATTCAACACACATAAATATAAACAACACTGAGTGGGATAAAAAAGAACTACTTGAAAGAGAAAGGGAAATGCTTGGTTTTTTTGTAAGCGAAGATCCCCTTGAAGGATATGGAGAAGTTTTAAAATCTGAGTCCTCCCATTCAATTATCGAATTACAGAGTCTAGAAGACGAAGAAGAAATAAATGTAACAATTTCAGGATTAATTTCAAATGTTCAAAAACGAGTTTCTAGAAGAGGCAATCCATGGATACAATTTGACATACAAGATCTAACAGGATCTTCAGGAGTACTCTTATTTAATAAGTTAGTTGATAAATATAATGCTTCAATAGATGGAGAAATCTATCTCAAAGTTTCTGGAACTTATGTTGGGGGATCTGAAAATACTATTAGAGCCAGAGATATTGAAGTCATAGAACCATCAAAAATGATTGAAAATTTAGATATTTCACCACTTAGAATATCAGTTGATGAAGAAAAGTTAGACAAAAAAAACTTAGTCCTTTTAAAAGAATTGTTAGAAAAATTTCCAGGATTATCTTCAGTTGAGCTTGAAGTGAACTCAAAATCTGGTTCTAAATTATTGGAATTAAAAGAAATAAAAGTAAAGAAAACCAATCAACTCAAGAATGAAATTAGTACATTACTGGCAAAATAACTAGAATTTAATTATGTCGTTAAATGTAGAAGATTTAATAAAAAGATTTAAAGAGCGTGCTGAAGCTGTAAAGAATCGTTCTATTCCGCCTGTAGGGGGAGATGATAGAATGGCATTTATTAAACAAGCAGAAACAGACTACCAAGACTTTATGATGATTGCTGATTCAGAAGTTGAAATTACAGAAGAATATTTAATTTTTAAATTTAAATTAGACAATTAGTTTAAATTTTCACCCATTGGAAAAATTTTGTTAATCACATCAGCACATGCTATTGCGATTTCCATGTGTTCTTTTTGAGTTCCATTAGCTGATCTGAGTTCAATGTAATGTATCCAGCTTCTTAATGTTCCATTCATATAAAGACGACTTACAGTATTACCTTCTGGCAAAACAGACCTCGCCTGTTCTTTAGCAATACCATTTTCAATTGCCCAGTTATATGCTTCAGTTGCATCTTTGATTATCTTTTCTTGTTTATTTTTCCAATTCTCTGATATTTCATCATTTTCAGTTTCGATAGAATTCTGTCTGTTTTTTGGATCTTGCATTCTTGCTTCTCTTACTATGAATTCCAAATCTTTTACAGGGTTAGCATATCGTTGGCTGAATTCCTGAAAACTAAAAGATCTATGTCTTAACATTTGTCTTGCTATATCTCGTGTTGTCTCGATTTCTAAACAAGCACTAACCATTTCTAAAGGTGACCAATGGGCATTATTTATAAGATATTTTATTAATTTTTCACTAGTCTCAGTATTTAATTGGTTTGATGGATTAGAAACCCTTGCACAAAAAGCAACCAATTCTTGAGCATCATCTATACCACTATCTGCAATTTCTTCAGTTGGTTTGGAATAACTTATTAATTTAACTTTCATTTATGTAACTATATTAAAATATTTAAAATATGTTTTTATTAAGAATAATAGTTTTTTTAATCTTGATTTCGCTAATCATGATTCTTGCATACCCCTTATTAATTGTTTTTGATATTTCAACTGGTGGAAATGGTTTCGGTGTATGTGAAGATCTTTTGACTTGTACGATTCCAATTACTGCAGGTCCAAGATTACTTGTAACTCTTATTAGCGCTTTTTTCTTTCTAGTTTTTTTACTAAGAATTATTATGAAATCTATTAATTACTTAAATAAAGAAGATTCTATTCTTTAATTACTAGAAATATTGATAATAAAACTAGTAATACTCCAATCCAGCTAACCAATCCTAAGATTTCACCCGCAATCAATATTCCAATAAAAAGTGCAAAAATTGCCTCCAAACTCAAAATTAATGCCGATGTAGATGCTTTGATAATTTTTTGCCCATAAAGTTGGAGATAGAATGCACCAACATTTACAACTATTCCTAGAAAAAATATTGGTAGTATGTACTCCATTAAATTTGAAAACTCATTTATATTCAACAAAGGAAGGCAAAGAATAGCACCTGTTATTGACTGAACTGCCATGAGCTGAGAGATGCTAAGGTTGCTGACATATCTTTCAACAAAAACTATGTGCATTGCATATGCAATTGCACAAATAAATGTAAAAATGTTTCCAAAGATTTGGGAGAAATCAGTTATTGAAATTAAAACAATACCTATAAATCCCAAAACGGAATACATATAGTTATTACGGCTTAATGAAGTTTTGTTAATTGCTCTAGAGAAAAAAGGAGTCAAAACAACATAAAAACCAGTTACCACTCCTGAATTAATTGTTGAGGTTGTAACTAGACCTTGAGTTTGGGAAATGTAACCAAGCCAAAGGAAAAAACCCATCAGTACACCTGGTTTCAAAGTTTCCTTTTTTGGTAATCCACCGATTATTAAGAAAAAGATTGCAGCAATTAAATATCTCATGAAAACAACAAATGTTGGACTAAAGGTATCTAATAAGTTTTTAACAATTAAAAATGTTGAACCAAAGAACATTGCTGAAAAAAACAGCGCAAACAATGACTTATTTTTATCACTTAACAACATATGGTTGAACAATAATATATTGTTTAAAATAGTGATGTGTTAACAAATAAAGAAAAAAAAGCTAATGATATTCTAAAAATACTTGAAAAATTATATCCTAAAACTCCAATTCCTTTATCTCACAAAGACCCTTATACACTATTGGTAGCAGTGGTATTATCAGCTCAATGTACTGATGAAAGAGTAAATAAAATTACTCCACTTTTGTTCAAAGAAGCAAACAATCCCAAAAAAATGGTAAAGCTTGGTGTAAGAAATATAGAAAAAATAATAAGACCTTGTGGCCTATCACCACAAAAATCTAAATCAATTCACACTTTATCAAAAATGCTTGATAAAGATCATGGTTCTAAAGTTCCAGAAAATTTTAAAGATCTGGAGAATTTACCTGGTGTTGGACATAAAACAGCCTCAGTAGTTATGAGTCAAGCATTTGGGTATCCTGCTTTTCCAGTTGATACCCATATTCATCGTTTAGCTTGGAGGTGGGGACTTTCAACAGGAAAAAATGTAGAACAAACTGAAAAAGATTTAAAACGCTTATTTCCTATTGATAAATGGAATAAATTGCATTTACAAATAATATTTTATGGAAGAGAGTTTTGTCCAGCTAGAGGTCACGACTTAGAAAAATGTATAATTTGCTTTAAACATAGAAGAAAAAATAATTTCAAATAATCATAAGTAACGTAAATATTCATAAAAAAAATCAAAGTATATATTTATATAATGGATCTTAATTTTGGAATTGCATTCTTTTTTGGTGTTATATCATTCTTCTCACCTTGCGTCTTACCACTAGTGCCTGGTTATCTAGCTATATTTTCTTTAAATAAAAACGACCAAATTTCACGAATAATTGGATCATTACAGTTCGTACTGGGTTTCTCTTTTGTCTTTGTTAGTTTGGGTGCTTTGGCAACTACTCTAGGCTCTTTTTTTAGTAGAAACGCCACAATTTTGTCACAAGTTAGTGGATTCATAATTATATTTTTTGGATTAATACTTTTAATTCCTAAATTAAATACTCGATATTTTTATGGTTCTAATTTATTAAATATTGATAAATTCAATAAATCCAAAAACTTACTTATGGGATTTACTTTTGGATTTGGCTTTACTCCTTGTATTGGTCCAGTCCTTGGAGCACTATTAACACTTTCTTCAAAGGCAGAAACTATAAATAGTGGAATATTCTATTTAATTATGTTTTCCTTAGGTATGGGAATACCGTTTCTTTCAATAGCGATTCTTTCAAATCGAATCAATCTTAAAAATAGGTTATTTGTTAATTTTCAAAAATTCTCCAGTAAATTTTCAGGACTTGTTTTAATTGGGATAGGTTTTCTTATTTATTCAGACAAAATGTATATTTTGGCTTCTTTCTTTCAAGAGATATTGTATTTATTAAATCTTGATTGGCTGAGTACAATCTAGAATATGTCATTAAATATAAGCAGTGAAGTATCTTTAAAGTTTTCTGGGAAAGATGCCTTTAGTTTTGTTGATTCACTTATTTCAAATTCAATCTCAGAATCTGAAACAAAGTTTTCATATCTTTTGGGACCAGATGGAAAAGTCATGTTTTGGTTTATTTGTTCACTAAACAATCAAGAATTTCAAATGTATCAATCCTCAGAAGTTCTTGAAAAAATGATGGAAGTATTTAATAAATATAAAATTAGAATTGATTGTGATATTGAAATATCTAAAGATGTTAGTAACTTCAAAGTTCAAATAGATGGTGATAAATTAATTGTGATTCCTTCAGATAAATTAGAGGAAAATAATTCTTGGGATATGTTGGGATTGTCGCTTGAACTACCATTAAAAAATATTATTGATAACGGCATACTTCCAAATGAAGTTAATTGGCTAGAGAATTTTGTTGATTATTTTAAAGGGTGTTTTATGGGGCAGGAACAAACTTCGAGGGTTAAATATAGAGGTAGGCCCAGGAGAATTCTTAAAACTTTACCAAATTCAACTCAGGAAATAGTAAAAATATAGAATTATATGGTTACAAATAAATCTAGGTGTAGTTATTGTGGTCGCGTTTTACACAAACAAGTTTCTGAAAAATATTTTGTTTGCTCACTTAAATGTAAATCTTTAATAAAAAATACAGAATATATTATTTCAGTAGATTCTATAGTCTTTGATCTTAATAATTATAAGTGGAATAAAGTTGAAGATTTATCACAAAAAGCTCAAATCAATAAATTTGATTTTATATCTTCAGTAAGAAGACTTATTTATTTTCAAGAAAAGCTGAGAGCTAAAGATATTAAAGAAATAAATCAAAAATCTTTAATATCTAAAGTGAAAAAATAGCTCCTCTATCAAATTTTTTTAAAGATACTTGAACTATTGGTCCAATACTTATAACCATAAACACAGTTCCTAAGCCAAAAGATCCTCCAAGGGCAACCCCAGTTATAAATGCAGTAAAGTCAATTGCAATCCTTGTTGCTCTTATGCTTGGACCAAGTCTTGAAACTCCTACCATAATCCCATCTCTTGGTCCTGGTCCAAGTCCTGAACCAACATATATACCAATACCTATACCAAAACAAATAGTTCCAAATACAAGGTAGGCAATTTTTATAATTAAGTCATCTGGACTCTGAATGTAATGCATAGTTAAGTCAGTAACATTTCCTATGGTTAAAATATTTAAAATTGTGCCAATGAATGGTTTTTGTTTTAAAGGTATCCATCCTAACAAAACAATAAATCCAGTAATAACTGACGCTTGACCAATTTTTACATTTATTAATTTACTAAAACCATCATGAAAAACATCCCATGGATTCAATCCTAGGTTAGCTTCAATTGTGAATCCCAAACCCATTCCACAAAGAAACAAACCTATCATTAGTTGCGGAAGTCTATTTATAACTCTTTTATTCATTATTTATAAAAAGGTTTTCAAGTTGAGATATATTTTCAGGACATAGCTCGTAAGTAGATTGGAATCTTAATATAGGCACAATGCGGTCATCCTTATTAATTAATAAACCGTAATTATTTATTTGTGATGTGATTATTTCAATAGAAGCATTTTCATTAGTCCACTTTTCTGCATTAAGACAGATTTCTTTACCCAGATTGACTAAATCAGAATCGTTTAGTTCATTTAACGTATCTTCGCTATCGGCAATTCTGACTTGATTGATAAATTCATCACCAAATGTTTCAGAATTAAAAGTACTATAACTTATAAAACTAATTACAGAAATAATAAAAATAACTATAAAAGTGATTAAAGTTTTATCGTTCATATTATATTATTAGCCGTTTTCAGATTTACTTTATTAAATAAGTACCCGGAGGGGGAGTCGAACCCCCACATCCGAAGATACTGGATTTTGAATCCAGCGCGTCTGCCAATTCCGCCATCCGGGCTTTATAAAGATTATATTCATATCAAGATGAATGAGAGAAAATTTTTATAAGTTTACAATAATATTGTGGTAATTCTCATAGATGGTCATAGCATTGCTTTTAGAGCATTTTATGCACTTCCCGATTCTCTTGTTACAAAAGAAGGATTTCCTACGAACGTAATTCATGGCTTCCTGATGATGATTTCTAAAATTATAAAAGATTTTGATACTGATAAGTTAATAATTACATGGGATGTCTCAAAAAAAACCTTTAGAACAGATTTATATAAAGATTACAAAGGAAATAGAAAATCTGCTCCTGATGAATTCAAAATACAAGTTAAGGTTTTACAAAAATTAATAGAAAAATTCAATATTCCACAAGTATCTGTAGAAGGCTATGAAGCAGATGATGTACTTGGAACACTTTCAAAAAGTTTCAATGATAACAATGAAGAAGTTTTGATAGTAACTGGGGATAGAGATTCTTTTCAGCTAATAAGTGATAAAACAAATGTACTTTATACAAAAAGAGGAATTTCAGAAGTTGAGAGATTTGGTAAAGCAGAGTTTGAAGAAAAATATAAAATTTCAACTTCTCAATACATTGAATATTTAGGGTTAAAAGGTGATTCATCAGATAACATCCCAGGACTGCCAGGAGTAGGTGAAAAAACAGCAATTAACTTGCTTTCTGATTATGAAAATATAGAAAATATATATAAGAATCTTGATGACTTAACACCAAAATTAAGAAATACTTTCCAAGATAATAAAGATTTGCTAATGCTTAGTAAGGATCTTGCAACAATAAAAAGAGATTTAGACATTAATTTACCGGAAACAAAAATAAAAGATTCTATTTTTTTTAATGAGGAAGTACTCGATAATGCAAAAGATGAAATTATGAAATACGAGCTGACAAGATTTTTAGGTGAAAGAAAAGATACTACTCAAATTAATAATTCTGAAGAACTAGAAATTGAACTTATTAAAGAAAAAATTTCTGATGAAAGTATAATTTTGAATTTTGAAAATAAAAATTACTTTGTGACAAATAATTCATTCGGTGAATTTGAATCATTAGAACAATTTAATAATGTCATTTCAATGTCATCACAAACATTTGCTTTAAATTCAGAATTTGAGCTTGATATTGAAAAATTCTTAGCTTTTGATTGTTGTTTGTTTTTAATTGATCCAAGCATTAAACCAGACAATCTATTAAATATTGTTTCTTACATTGATAAATATTCTGAAATAAATAAAAAATCTAATCTGAGTGAATATCTATTATTTTTTCAAAATAATTTTGATAATATAAAAAAACAATTCAGTAACTTTAAAAAAGATAAAAAACTTTTCCAGATATACAACGATATAGATTTTCCAATGCTAGATATATTGTCTTCAATGGAAAAGGACGGTATATCTGTTTCATTACCTAAAATGAAAAAACTATCAAAACAATTATCTAAAGAATTAGAATCTTTAAGCAATAAATGTTATGAGATTACAAATCAAGAATTTAACTTAAATTCTCCAAAACAACTTTCTGAAATATTTTATAATGAAATGAATTTTCCAGTTCTTAAAAAAACACCCAAAGGAGCGCCGTCTACAGATGCTTCAGTTTTAGAGGAATTATCAAAAGAACATGACTTACCAAAATATATTTTAAAATATAGAGAATTAGAAAAAATAAGATCAACATATGTTGATGGTTTAATTCCGGAAGTAACTAAACATAATAAAATCCACACTCACTTCAATTTATTTGGAACAGCAACAGGAAGATTGTCATCAGAAAAACCAAACTTACAAAATATTCCTAACAAGACAGAATTGGGTCAAAAAATAAGAGATTTCTTTATAAGTAAACCTAATTTTTCATTCATTATTGCTGATTATTCTCAAATAGAGTTGAGGGTTCTTGCTCATTTGAGTCAAGATTCTACAATGATTGAAATATTGAAAAATAAAAAATCAGATATACATTCTGAAACTGCTTCTCGAATATTTAATGTAGCAATAGGAGATGTTACTTCAGACATGAGAAGAAAAGCAAAAGAAGTAAATTTTGGCTTAATTTACGGAATGGAAGCTTTTGGACTTTCGAAAAGTTTAGATATAGAACAAAAAGAAGCTTCACAATTAATCGAATCTTATTTTTCTCAATTTCCTGAGATTAAAGGGTTTTTAGATAATATAGTCTTAAAAGCAACAAAAGACTCATTTACAGAAACTCTAATTGGTAGAAAAAGATATATTCGTGAACTAAATTCATCAAATTTTCAAGTTAAAGCTGCAGGAAAAAGAATTGCTATGAATGCACCAATTCAGGGTACTGCTGCAGATATCATGAAAATTGCGATGATCAAAGTTTTGCATAAAATAAAAGAATTAGACCAAACACAATTACTTTTACAAATACATGACGAAATCATTATTGAAACCAAGAATTCATTAAGTTCCAAAGTAGAAAAAACTATTATTTCTGAGATGGAAAAAGCTATGAAATTAGACGTCCCTTTATTTGTAAATACTAAAGTTTCTGGATCACTTGCAAATTTTAATAATTAGTTTGTAAAAAACTCAGATATGTTATTCTTATTGACGCAACACTATGATTGGAAAAAACTTAAATAATGGTAAATAATAGCGATGAGGCGTCAGTGCCCTCCAACGTAGTCTCTCTTCCAGATGATATAAAACCTGAGGATTTTCCAGAGCTTCTAGAGCAAACTTTAGTATCTTTCAACGATGGTGATGTTATTGAAGGGACGATTGTAAGAGTTGACAGAAATGAAGTTATGGTAGATGTTGGTTATAAGTCAGAAGGCGTTATTCCATCAAGAGAACTTTCTGTTAGAAAAGGTGTCAATCCCAAAGAAATAGTAAATGAAGGCGACAAAATCCAAGCTTTAGTTTTAGACAAAGAAGATGATGAAGGAAGACTCATTCTTTCCGTCAAAAGAGCAGTCTATGAAAAAGCGTGGGGTGACATTCAAGAAATATCAGATAATAAGAAATCTATAAAAGGTACAGTAATTGAATCAGTCAAAGGCGGTCTCATCGTAGATATTGGTGTAAGAGGTTTTTTGCCAGCTTCATTGATTGACGTTAGAAGAGTTAAAGAGCTTTCTTCATATATCGGTGAAGAAATAGAAGCGAAAATTTTAGAACTTGACAGACAAAGAAACAATATTGTTTTATCCAGAAAAGCTCACCTAGAAGAAGAAATGTCAGAAGAAAGACAAGGGTTTTTAGATGATCTTCAGGTTGGTGACATTAAAGAAGGTAAAATTTCATCAATCGTAAGCTTCGGCGCTTTTGTTGATATTGGTGGTATGGACGGTTTAGTTCACGTTTCAGAATTGTCTTGGAGGCATGTCGAAAACCCAAATGAGATTGTTAAAGTTGGAGACTCTGTCACAATAAAAGTTTTAGAGATTGATAATGATAAAGAAAGAATATCTTTATCAATAAAGCAAGTTAAAGAAGATCCTTGGCTAGATTTTGAATTACATTACAAAGAAGGTGATGTAGTAGAAGGTGAAGTTACTAAAGTAGTACCTTTTGGCGCATTTGTAACTATTGGAAAAGGTGTTGAAGGATTAGTTCACGTATCTGAAATTTCAAGTGAAAAAGTTGACTCCCCAGAACTTGCTCTAGCACTTGGTCAAAAAGTTCAAATAAAAATTACCGAATTAGATATTGAAAAGAGGAGAGTAAATTTATCAATTAAGCAGGCAGATCCAAACTGGAAAGAAGTAGAATCAGATAAAAATACTCCAAAAACACATTCAAGCGCAACCGAAGAACCAGCACCTAAGAGACAAACAGTTGAAGGCGTTGACGAATCTTTAGAAAATATCCTTCAAGAACTTAAAGAAAGAGGAATAGGAAACTCTTAATTTTATTTTTTTTTATGCTTAATCTTTAAGTATGGCAAAAAAAGTAATAATCGTTACTGGTCCAATTGGCAGTGGAAAAAGTACCGCTATAGAACACATAAGTAACAAAGGTTATCCTACCTTAGACCTTGATAAAATTTCGAATGAAATAATCAACTCAAAAGAGTCAATAAAATTTTTAGATAATAATTTTCCTGGTGTTATTAAAAACAAAAAATTAGACAAGGCGTCCCTTGCAGATATTGTTTTTAGTGACAATGAAAAATTAAAAATATTAGAAGATTACCTTCATCCAAAAATTCTAATTGAATTCCAACAACAAGCTTCAAAAGTTGATGGGACATTATTTGTTGAAGTATCAGCTCCAAAAAATATACACAAAGATTTTGAATGTTTGGTAATTAGCACTCCTGAATCAGTAAGAATAGAAAGATTACTAGATAGAGGCATGAAATTAAAAGATATTAAGAATAGAATTCACACACAAAAAAATGAAGATTGGTGGAATAGTTTAGGTCATGTTATTTCAAACAATTCACATTCCTCTTTAGAACAAGAAATCGACAAATTTATAAATGAAAAAATTTGAAGTAATTTCTGAATTTTCTCCTAAAGGTGATCAGCCTAATGCAATAAAAAAACTTAAAAATGGAATTTCTAGTGGAAAAACTTTTCAGACCTTAAAAGGTATTACAGGTTCAGGTAAGTCAGCAACAATTGCTTGGTTGATTGAACAGACCCAACTTCCATCACTAGTGCTAGCACCTAACAAAGCACTTGCTGCTCAATTAGCAAATGAGTTTAAACAATTTTTTCCGAATAATAGAGTTGAGTATTTTGTTTCTTACTATGACTATTACCAACCTGAAGCCTATGTGCCACGCTCAGACACTTTTATTGAGAAAGATGCAACTATTAATGAAGAGATCGATAGATTAAGACATTCAGCAACTAGTGCACTTTTGTTACGTGATGATGTAATTGTTGTCTCATCTGTTTCATGTATTTATGGACTAGGTTCCCCGATTGAATATAAAAATAAGCTAATACCAATAATAAAGGGTGAGGATTTTGATATTGAAGAATTATTAATCAAATTAGTTAAACAACAATATATTAGAAATGATCTAGTAGTCGACAGAGGAAATTTCAGGCTAAAAGGTGATACGTTAGATATATTTCCAGTTTACGAAGAGACTATATTTAGAATCGAATTTTTTGGTGATGAAATTGAAAACATATCAAGAATTGACCCAATAACTGGTGAAATAATTGAAAAACTCACCGAACTAGCAATTTTACCCGCATCTCATTATGTAATTTCTGATGAGTCTAGAAAAAATGCATTGAAAGAAATTGAGAATGATATGGTGACTCAAGTTGCAAAGTTTAAATCTGAAAATAAACTATTGGAGGCTCAAAGGATAGAGCAAAGAACAAAATACGATCTTGAAATGCTCACTGAACTCGGAGTTTGTTCTGGAATTGAAAATTATTCAAGATATTTCGATGGAAGAAATCCAGGTGAACCACCTTTTACTTTACTTGATTTTTTCCCTGATGATTTTTTAATGGTTGTTGATGAAAGCCATATAGCAATACCACAAATTCGTGGGCAGTACGAAGGTGATAAATCAAGAAAATCTACTTTAGTTGATTACGGTTTTAGGTTGCCTTCTGCTCTTGACAATAGACCACTTAAATTTGATGAATGGAAAGATAGAGTAAATAAAGCAGTACTGGTTTCTGCGACACCAGGAAAATGGGAAAATGAAAATTCTGAAAATTTCATTGAGCAAGTAATAAGACCAACTGGCTTATTAGATCCTAAAGTAAAAATTAAATCTACAAACAATCAGATACAAGACCTTTTAGAAGAGATAAATTCTGTAATTGAAAATGGCAACAGAGTTCTTGTTACAACATTGACAAAAAAAATGAGTGAAGCCTTAAGTGATTATTTAATTAATGCTGGCGTTAAAACAAGATATCTTCATTCGGATATAGACACCTTGGAAAGAATAGAAATACTTAGAGATTTGAGAAAAGGAGATTTTGACGTATTAGTCGGTATTAATTTATTAAGGGAGGGCCTGGACTTACCAGAAGTCCAATTAGTTGCAATACTTGATGCAGATAAAGAAGGTTTTTTGAGATCCGAAACTAGCTTAATTCAAACTATTGGAAGAGCTGCTAGGAATGAAGATGGTTATGTAATAATGTATGCCGATAAAATTACTGATTCAATGAGCAATGCAATCGGAGAAACAGAAAGAAGAAGAAACCTGCAAAAAAATCATAATATGAAAAACAATATTACCCCTAAGACCATACAAAAAGAAATAACTGACATTTTGGAAATAGTTGAAAAAAATAGAGGGAAGACAGATAAGCGTTTAAACAGATCCTCTATGAATATAACAGATGCTTCAAAAAGTGATTTAATAAAATTGTCAAAAACTATTGAAAAAGAAATGAAATCTGCTGCTGATTTCTTAGAGTTTGAACTTGCTGCTAGATTAAGAGACGAATTAAAAGAATTAAAAAAAGAAATTCAAGAGTTATCAGAATGAAAGAAGATATTTTAAAAGTAAGAGGTGCTCGAGAACACAATTTAAAAAATATTTCGGTAGACATTCCAAAAAATAAACTTGTTGTAATTACTGGATTGTCTGGTTCAGGAAAATCTTCGTTGGCGTTTGATACTATTTATGCAGAGGGTCAAAGACGTTATGTTGAGAGTTTATCTGCATATGCAAGACAATTTTTGGGCCAAATGGAAAAACCAAATGTTGAAAGTATCGATGGCCTTTCGCCAGCAATTGCTATAGATCAAAAAACTTCTTCTAGAAGCCCCAGATCTACTGTGGGAACGGTTACTGAGGTTCATGACTATTTAAGATTGTTGTGGGCCCGAATTGGAGTGAGTTATTGTCCTCAATGTAATAATAAAATTGAAAAACAATCTGTAAATTTTATAGTGAATCAAATTATGGAGTTTGGAGAAGACTCTAGTATTGATATTCTTGCACCAGTTGTTAAATCAAGAAAAGGAGAATTTGAAACACTATTTAAAGATTTACAATCACAAGGATTTTCAAGAGTCCTAGTCGATGGTGAGATAATAAGATTAGATGAGGCTAAAAGACTTGATAGGTACTTCAATCATGATATTTCGGTAATTATAGATAGAATTAAATTAAAAAAAACACCTGGTAGAAGGTTGCCTCAATCAGTCGAAACAGCACTAGATTTAACTTCTGGTTTAGTTGATATAAGTTTTGAAAATAAGATTTATTCATTTAGTCAAAATTTAGGATGTATTAAATGTGGATTATCTTTTGATAAACTTGAACCAAGAGATTTTTCATTCAATTCACCTTTTGGAGCATGCGAATCATGTAATGGCCTCGGTGTTAGTTATGAGATAGATGAGCAATTATTAATTAAAAATACCGATTTATCAATAAATGAAAATGTATTCCCAGACATGTCTACTAGAAAATATTTTAGAGCTCAAATCCATGGTGTCTGTGAACATTTTGAAATCCCAACTGACCAACCTTACAAGAATTTGACTAGGAAACAAAAAGACATACTTCTTCATGGTTCAAATGGAGTGAGTACTGTTATACGATATATAAATAGATTCGGAAACTCAAGAGTTTGGCATAAGCCATACAGAGGTATTATTCCTACATTCAAAAAAAATTACGAAGAAACAAATTCTGAAGCAGCCAGAGATTACTATAAACAATTTATGAGAGAGCTTCACTGTTCTATTTGTGATGGTGAAAGACTAAATCCGAGATCTCGATTGGTAAAAGTTAAGAACTATACATTAGGACAATTAAACAATTTGTCTATTTCTGAATCAGTTAAAGTTTTTAAAACCCTTAAATTAACTGGTAATGATAAAGAAATTGCAGAGCCAATTTTAAGAGAAATAAGTGAAAGGTTGACTTTTCTTAATGAAGTCGGTTTGAGTTATTTACAACTAAGCAGAGGAGCAGCTACTTTATCAGGAGGTGAAGCACAAAGAATTAGACTTGCAACACAAATTGGGTCAGGTCTTACAGGTGTTCTATATGTATTAGATGAGCCTTCTATAGGATTACACCAATCTGATAATAAAAAATTAATTGAGACTTTACTTAGGTTAAGAGATTTAGGCAATACCGTCTTAGTTGTGGAGCATGATGAAGAAACAATGAAATCATCTGACCACCTTATTGACATAGGATGGGGGGCAGGTGAACAAGGTGGTGAAATAGTAGCTGAAGGTAACTGGAAAAAGGTATCTGGAAATTTAAAATCAGTCACTGGACAGTACTTATCTGGAAAACAAAAGGTTCCTTATCCAAGTGTAAGAAGAAAAAGTAATGGTGCAAAAATAACTGTTAGGGGAGCCAAAGAAAATAATTTAAAAGACATAACTGTCGATTTCCCCTTGGGTCAATTTATTTCTATAACTGGCGTTTCTGGAAGTGGTAAATCAACTTTAATAACTGATATTTTATCAAAATCAATCCAAAATGAGTTTTCAAAAAATCTTATTATTCCTGGTCTTCATAAAAGTATTTCTGGTTTAGAAAATATTGACAAATTAATTGAGATTGATCAGTCACCTATAGGAAGAACACCTAGGTCGAATCCAGCAACATATTCAAACGTTTTTGACCAAATCAGAAATTTATATTCATTAACAGAAGAATCAAAAATTCGAGGTTACAAACCAGGAAGATTTTCGTTCAATGTTCCAGGTGGAAGATGTGAATATTGTAAGGGTGATGGAAATATTAAAGTTGAAATGTATTTTTTACCAGATATATACGTAATTTGTGAAGATTGTGAGGGTACTAGATACAACTCTGAAACACTATCTATTAGATGGAAGGGATATAGCATTTCTGACATTCTAGATTCAACAGTGGAGAGTGCTTTAAATATTTTTGAAAATCAACCTTCAATTCATCGGATTATTAAAACATTAGATGATGTAGGGCTCTCATATATAAAGCTTGGTCAACCAGCCACCACACTTTCAGGAGGAGAAGCTCAGAGAGTAAAACTAGCTAAGGAGCTAAGTAAAAGATCAACAGGCAAAACTGTTTACATTTTAGATGAACCAACTACAGGACTTCATTTTGCAGATGTTCAAAAGTTGTTAGAAGTTTTACATTTGTTAGTGGATAAAGGAAATACAGTAATAGTTATAGAACACAATCTAGATGTAATAAAAAATTCAGACTGGGTTATTGATCTTGGACCTGAAGGTGGTGAAAAAGGGGGAAGAATAGTTGCTGAAGGTACACCTGAAAACATATCAAATATTAAAAGCTCTTTAACCGGAAAGCATTTAAAGGAAATTCTAAATGGATAAGTTAGATACTAAAGAAATTCCTGAAAAGCCCGGAATCTATATTTTTAAGGATAAGTTTGAAGAACCGCTTTATGTTGGAAAAGCTAAAAATTTACGAAAAAGAGTACCTTCATATTTCGGGCAAAACACATCATGGAAAGTAAAAAGATTAATTAATGAAGCTTTCTCAATATCGTTTGTAGTTTCTCAAAATGAAGCGAATGCACTATTAGCTGAATACTCATTTATTCAAGAATTCAAACCAAAATACAATATTCAATTTAAAGATGACAAATCTTATCCTTATATCACAATCACTAGTGATGAATGGCCAAGAGTTTTAGTTTCAAGGAATATAAATAATAAAAATATTAATTTTGGACCATTTCCATTTATTGGAGCTGCAAAGAGATCATTAGATCATCTAATCAATATATTCCCGGTCAGGACATGTAATGATACTACGTTCAAAAATCATCAAAAGATGGGAAAGCCATGTCTTTTGTATGAAATTGAAAAATGTTCTGGTCCTTGTGTAAGTAAAGTTACCAAAACTGAATATGATGTAATGCTAAATAATTTAAAAGAATTTTATAAAGGAAATTCTGACCATTATATAAACGATAAAACACTTGAGATGAAAAGCCTTTCAGACTCTCAAAAATATGAAGAAGCTCAAAAAATTAAAAATATTATAAAGCACTTAGAGAACGCAAGAATTAATCAAACACTTATGACATCTAATGAAAAAAATGTTGATGTAATAGGTATAGATATTGGTAAATATGATGTAGTAATAACTTGCTTACTAATTAGAAATGGAAGAATTACAGGAGAAGTGAAAAGGTCATTCGAACCAATTAATGTTGACGAAGTAGAAAATTATTTACCACAAATTATTATTAATTTGTTTGAAGAAAATAGCCCATCAAATGAAATATTGATCAGTCATGAATTTCCACTTAAAGAAACAATTCAAAAACAATTATCAGATAGGTGGAATAAAAATATTAAATTGTTAAATCCTAAAAGAGGCTGGAAAAAAGATTTATTAGAGACTGCATTAGGTGACGCAAAAGAACTTAGAAGAGTTTCAGATTTAAAAAGAAGAACAGATTTAGAATTTAGAGCACTATCTTTGGAGCAACTAAAAAATAAATTAAACCTAAAAAACATACCTTACAGAATTGAAGCATATGATATTTCCAATCTAGGTGATAAATACAGAGTTGGTTCTATGGTTGTCATGGAAGATGGATTAACAAAGCCATCAATGTATAGAAAGTTTCACATACGTTCTTTCAAGGGTCAAGATGATTTTAGATCCATAGAAGAAGTCTTGTTTCGCAGATTGAAAAGATTAAATTCTGAAAAAGAAGAAGATCAAAGTTTTAGAAGAACTCCTGACTTGATTTTAATCGATGGTGGTAAAGGGCAACTTTCAAAAGCTAAAAGTGTTATAGATTACTTTGAAATGAACATTGATGTAATTGGTTTGGCAAAGAAAGAAGAAGAAATATTTATACCTTTTACTAAAGAATCTGTACTTTTGAATAAAAATTCTGAAGCTTTGTTTGTTTTACAAAATATTAGAGACGAAGCACACAGGTTTGCCATTAAAGAAAATAGACGATTGCGTATAAAAGATTTAGATTTAGATAATACTTTAAATATAAAAGGCGTTTCAAAATCATCTATTTTAGATTTAATTAAAAATTTAAAAACTTTAAATAAACTTTCCAATGCATCTCTTAATGAATTAGAAAAAATTATCAGCAAGAATGAAGCAAAAAAAGTATATGATTACTTCAATCATCCAGAAATATAGCTTACAATTATTTATTCCAATCTAAATTATTCACAACTATCATATACCTGAGGTAAAAATGGCAACAAAAAGACCGGAAGTATTATTACTAGTTGGAATGTCTGGAGCTGGTAGATCAGCAAGTTCTAATGTTTTTGAAGATTTGGGATATTATGTTATTGAGAATCTTCCAGCAGAACTAGTAGAGTCTGTAGTTCAATCAAATGATGTCACTGAAACAAATAAACAGCTAGTACTTACTATTGACGCAAAAGATAGTTCAGCCCAAAAACAGTTAAAAGTCAGTTTAGATAAATTAAGTCAATCAGGAGTTTTAACAAGAATTATATTTCTAGATGCAAGTAATGAAACATTAATTGAAAGATATGAGGAAAATAGAAGGCCACACCCTATGGGGATGGAATCTATTTCACAATCCGTAAAATCTGAAAGAGAACTATTGAAGCCTATAAGAGAATTAGCAGATCAAGTAATTGATACTACTGATATGAATGTTCATGAGTTGAGGAAGAGAATTATAGAAGGTTTTCAGGGTGAAGCTTCAAGTCAAGATCTGAAAATATCAGTCACTTCATTTGGTTTTAAGAATGGTACACCTAGAGACGCAGATATAGTATTTGATGTTAGGTTTTTACCCAATCCTCACTGGAGAGAAGAACTTAGAGCTTCAACTGGCCAGTCACCAATGGTAAGAAATTATGTTTTATCATTTGAAGATGCACAAATCTTTCTAGAGAAAATAAAGGATATGGTTGAATTTCTACTTCCTCGATTTATTTCTGAAGGTAAATCATATGTTGGTATTGCGATTGGCTGCACCGGCGGCAAACATCGGAGCGTAGTTATGGCAGAAGAAGTATCAAAATGGTTAAAATCGGAAAATAATGATGCTGTTGTTTTACATAGGGACATGAAAGAAGCATAAAATCTGTGACAAATAATTTAGGAAATGTATTAATAAGATCAGATTTAAACGTTCCTATATCAAATGGAAAAATAACTGATAATTTTCGAATCAAACAAGCATTATCTTCAATTGAACAATTAAAAAATATTTCAGAGACAATAACTTTTTCCAGTCATTTAGGAAGGCCAAATGGATTTGACTTAAATTTTACATTGGAACCAATAGCTGAAGAAATGAGAAATATTTTAGATGAAGATGTTGTCTTTATTAATGATGATATAAGAGAATTATCATCAACTTTTCAATCAAAATATTCATCTAAAGTTTATGTTTTGGAAAATCTGAGATTTTACGAAGGTGAAAAAGAATCAGATACACAATTTGCGAAATGCCTAGCAAAACCATTTGATACTTTTATTTTAGATGCTTTTGGTGCAGCACATAGGAATCATGCATCAATAGTTGAAGTTGGAAAGCACCTTAATTCATATCAAGGCCCTTTAATGAATAAGGAAATAAATGAATTGCAATCATTACTAAAATCTCCAAATTCACCTTATACGGTAATAATGGGAGGTGCCAAAATATCAGATAAGTTAAATTTGATTAATAACCTTCTTCCAAAAGTAGATAATTTAATACTTGGAGGTGGAATGTGCTTTACATTTCTCAAATCACAAGGTTATGAAATCGGTGCTTCTTTATGTGAAGATGAGTTTTTAAATACTGCAAGTAAATTACTTCAATCTTCAGATGGAAAAAAAATAATTTTACCAGTAGATTTTGGTGTTTCTAATGACATACTTTCAAGTTCTAGAGTAGATAAACCATTAGAACTTATTGAGAGTACTGATATTGGGGTTGATATTGGTTCAAAATCTGTAGCATTGTTCAACGAAATAATTCATACATCAAATACAATATTTTGGAATGGACCGATGGGTGTTTTTGAAAATAAATCATTTGAATATGGAACAAGAGAAATTACTAAATCTGTTTCTCAATCAAATGCTTATACAGTAGTTGGTGGAGGAGATTCAGTTAGTGCAATAAATAAATATTCTGAAATTCAAAATTTTAATCATATCTCAACAGGTGGTGGTGCTTCTATGGAGCTAATGGAAGGAAAAAAATTACCTGGTGTAAATATTTATGAACCACTTATAATCTAAATTTATGAAAAAGATAATTATTGGAAATTGGAAGCTCAATCTTGATCATTTACAAGGTATTCAGTTATTGCAAAAAATTAATTATTCATTACCCAAAGATGTTGAAGAAAATATTGATATAGTTTTAGCCCCATCCCATACATCTTTAAGATCATTACAAACTGTTATATCTACTGATAAATTAAAAATAAAATTATCTTCTCAGGATGTTTCAATGTATAAAGAAGGAGCATATACGGGAGAAGTGTCATCTACGCAATTAGAAAAGTTAGACATAAGTTATTCAATAATAGGCCACTCTGAAAGAAGAACCTTACTTAATGAGAACGATGAAATTATTAATCAAAAACTAAAAAGACTTCTAGAACAAAGAATCACTCCAATATTTTGTTTTGGTGAACCAATTGAAAATCGTGAAAACAATACTTATCTAGAGTTTATTCAGGAACAATTAAATGAGGGATTAAAGGGTATTCGCAAAGATAATATGAATGAAATTATTTTTGCATACGAACCTATTTGGGCAATTGGAACTGGTCAAGTTGCAACAATAGAAAACATAATAGAAGTATTGGATTTTACAAAAAATCTGATTTCTTCTAAATCATTTTATGATCAAGAAAAATCAAGATTTATATATGGTGGTAGCGTTTCACCAGATAATTCCGAAGAAATATTGAATTTAAATATTGTTGATGGTGCTTTAGTTGGAGGAGCATCACTAGATTCTGATAAATTTGTAAAAATTGTAAATTCTATAAAACTATGAATTTAATTTTTGTTAGACACGGTCAAAGCATTTGGAATTTGGAAAATAAATTTACTGGATGGGTTGATGTTGAATTATCAGAAAGAGGAGTAAAAGAAGCTGAAGAAGCTGGAAGAACTCTTTTATCATACAAATTTACACCTGAAATATGTGCGACATCATTTCTCCAAAGATCTAAATCAACAGCAGAAATAATTTTAAACAAAATGAAAGAAGAAATTGAACTCAATATTGAAACCAAAGAAATTTGGCAGCTTAATGAGAGACATTATGGCGCATTACAAGGCTTAGACAAAGTTGAAACAGCAAAGCAATACGGGGAAGACCAGGTGCAACTTTGGAGAAGAAGTTATGATGTACTTCCACCGCTTGCTAAAAAAGGTTCTAAGTTTGATCCTAAGACAGATAAAAAATACGAAAATATTAATGAAGAATTACCTTTAGGTGAGTCATTAGAAAAAGTTGTAGAAAGAGTAAATTCGACTTTTACAAATCTATTAAAATTAGCAAAAACAAAGCAAGTATTAGTGGTTGCACATGGTAATAGCATTAGAGCTATGGTTAAGATGCTAGACAACTTATCTAATACAGAGATAGTAGATGTCAACATACCTACAGGAATTCCACTAGCATATAAAATATCTGAAAATGAAAATGTAAAAATAGGATATTTAGGCGATTCAGATAAGATTGAACAACTTCAAAAAGAAGTTGAACTTCAGTCAAAAGTAAAAGATGAGAAAGGCTAATCTTTAGTTTATGGATACAATAACCGCGATACTGATAACTGTTCACATAATTATTTCTATTGCACTAGTAGCACTTGTTTTATTAAACAGTGGAAAGGGCGGAGGTCTATCCGATATGTTAGGAGGCCCTGGATCTTCTGGAAACATTGGTCAGACATTAGCTGAAAGAAACCTAAGTAGAATAACTGCTGTTGTTGCAGTCTTGTTTGCAGCTACAACATTATCTTTATTCTGGTTTCTTGATTGAGTTTGCGCGGGTGGCGGAACTGGTAGACGCGCAGGATTAAGGATCCTGTGGGGTAAAACCCGTGGAGGTTCGAGTCCTCTTCCGCGCACAAACTAAAAAAAATGAGTAAAACAATTGCGATAATAAACGATCCAGATGTAACTTTAGGTACATTACCAACTTCTATCGAAACAGTTAATGCTTGGGAAGCTGAATGGAAAAAATTTAGTATTAATGACAATTACATAATTCTTGGAGGTCATATGGGTGCTTATGAAGACGAAAAGTATGACTATTTAAAAAAAGAAAAGCATTGGTTAAAAAACGCTGTCGAAAATAATACAAAAATTCTTGGAATTTGTTTAGGGGCTCAATTAATTGCAGACTCAACTGGCGGTGAAGCGTACCTATCGAAAGAAATTGAATTTGGATTAAAAGAATTAAATTTTATTCAGCAAGACAATCTTGTCGATGTTTTTCAATCAGATCAAGTATTTACTTGGCATAGAGACACATTTGATTTGCCAGATGAAGCATTTTTGATTGCTGAAACAAATTTTCCACAGATATTTAAGATTCAAAATAGTTATGGATTACAATTTCATCCTGAGATTAACAAAGATCTATTTACTACTTGGTATTCAAGCGAGCTCTCAAAAAAAGAATTGATGGACTTTAACGTAGAAAAAGAGTCTTCAAATTTGTTTAAACATTCTGATAATCTAAAAGAAAAAATGTTAGATTTCTATAGTTTATGGATTGAATCTTAATTTTCATTTATATTTTTTGTATAACTATTTAAAATCTCATATTTTTTGTACAAATCATTTTCTTTGATTATTTCATTTCTTAAATCAATATTCATAGGCATAACAATACAAAGTTCATTTAATTTATTAATTCTATTTTCAGAGTCGTAAATAAAGTTTGGCAAATTAATATCCATTCCATTCTCTACTAATTTGGCAATTGCTTTTGTTATATTTCTTTCAAGCTCAATGAGTTCATCAATAGATGGTGGAAGACCTATTTCTGTATATTCTTCTGCCATGCAAAATGGATATTCTCTACTTAAATCAATTTTATTTATTTTATGTAGTTTTATTGATTTAACTATTACAAGTTGTTCTGCATTAGAAATGTCCTGATGTTCAACAATTTCAACTTCGGAGCCTATTTGATATTCATCACCTAGGCTAGAACTAACTATAAAATTTTGTTTATTTAAAATTGAATCACCAATAAGCAATAAATATCTAGGCTCGAAAACTCTTAAGGCAGATATTTCCGTTGGGAAATAATTAATACCAGCACCAAAAATCGGAAATTCAACTAACATTTACCTGTTAAATAGCATAAAATACTTTTGTAAATAATGAGAATTGAAGACGAAATAAAATTAACTTTTGATGATGTACTAATAAGACCTAAGAGAAGTACCTTAGTATCTAGGTCTGAAGTCCAGTTAGAAAGAAAGCTAAAATTTAAACATACTTCATCAACATGGACTGGAATACCAATCGTTTCTGCAAATATGGATACAACAGGTACATTTGAAACCGCAACATCTTTGCAAAAGTTCAAAATGATTACAGCTATTCATAAATTTTATAGTATTGATGATTGGAAAAATAACATCGATAAATTAAATGCAGATTATATTGCTGTTACTGTTGGTCAATCAGATGAAGATTTAGAACTTGCAAAAAATATTTTTAATTTGAATAATGAGATAAAGTTTTTGTGTATTGACGTAGCGAACGGATATCGAGAAGATTTTATAAATGCAGTAAAGAGATATCGAGAAACTTTTAAAGAGAAGATTATAATTGCTGGAAATGTTGCCACTAGAGAGATGACAGAAGCACTTATTCTTGCTGGTGCAGATATTGTAAAAATTGGTATTGGGCCAGGTTCTGTTTGTACAACAAGAAGTGTTGCTGGAGTTGGATATCCTCAATTATCTTCAATTTCAGAGTGTTCTGATGCAGCGCATGGCTTAGGTGGACATGTAATGGCAGATGGTGGCTGTAAGTATCCCGGTGATGTTTCAAAAGCTTTTGGTGCGGGTGCTGATTTTGTGATGCTTGGAGGTATGTTTGCAGGTCATGAAGAGTCTGGGGGAGAGTTAGTTGAAGATGAAAACGGTGTAAAGTACAAGGACTTTTATGGTATGTCATCTACAAAAGCCCAACAAACTTACTATGGTGACCTAGCCGAACATAGAGCCCCAGAAGGAAAAAAAGTAAGGTTAAAATATAAAGGACCCCTAGACACAACCGTTCAGGCAATTTTAGGTGGAGTACGTTCAGCCTGTTCTTATGTTGGTGCAAAAACTCTTAAAGATTTACCAAAATGTACAACCTTTATTAGGGTTACTCAAACTACTAATGAAATTTTTACAAATTTTGAAAAAAGTTGAAAGTTTTAATATACACAAAAGATAATTGTATATGGTGTGACAGAGCCAAAATTCTTTTAGATTCAAAAAAAATTTCTTATAATGAAATAGATCTTTCTGACGATAGCGAGAGATTAAAATTTTATGAGAAAATCGGAGATAATGTAAAAACAGTACCTCAAGTTTTCATAGATGATAAAAGAATAGGTGGATTCCAAGACCTAAAGGTTTTTTTAGATGAATAAACAAGATTCAGCAAAAACAGTATTTTTAGCATTGTCAGTTAATTTTTTTATAGGCCTAATTAAGTCTTTTGTTGCAATATTTACAAGTTCAAGCGCTATGTTTTCTGAAGCTGTTCACTCATTTGTAGATTCATTTAATCAATTTTTACTTTGGTTTGGTATCAAACAAGCAAAAAAAGATAAGCCACTTATATATCCACTAGGAAGAGGTAGAGAAGAATATTTTTGGACTCTGGTAGTTGCTGTTTTGATTTTTACAATTGGGGGATTAGTTTCACTAGAACACGGAATTGAGGCATTAAACCATCCGAAAAAATTAGAAAATCTTTTTGTATCAATTACGATTTTATCTATCTCTATTATTTTAGAAAGTTATGTCTTAGTAAAAGCTGTTGCGAAATTAAGAAAAGACGAAAAAAGTAAAAAAAAGTCAATTCTGAAATTACTAAAAGAATCAAATGACGGGCCTTTGATAGCAATTGTTGTTGAAGATTTTGCAGCTACCCTTGGTCTTATTATTGCTTTAATAGGCACATTATTAACTTATATAACTACTAATTCTATTTATGATGCAGCGAGTTCAATTATGATTGGATTGTTATTAATGGTTTCTGGTTTATTTCTAGGGTATGAAATGAAACATTTAATCACAGGTGAAACAGTTGATCCAAATATTTATAAAAATATTAATTCTGAAATAGACTCTTTTGACGACATCCTTGAAATTATTGATACAAAAATTATTTCAATAGGTTCAAATAAATATCTTGCATTAATAAAAGTCAATTATGAGGATACTTTAACTGATCCCGAAATTATAGATTTGAACCAAAGTATTGAAGCGAAAATTAAAAATGTGGACTCTAGATTTTCACACTTATACATCATCCCTGCTTAAATAAACTTATGGTTACAAATAAAGACCATTTGACTGAAGAACAAATTCAAGTAACGCAATTTTGTGGTACTGAACCGCCCTTTTCTGGTGAACTTTTAAAAGAAAAAAGATCTGGTACATATCTTTGTGTAGTTTGTAATGAATCTTTATTTAATTCTGATACCAAATATGAATCTGGATCTGGATGGCCTAGTTTTTTTGATTCTATAGAGAATAAAATTAATCGTAAGGAAGATCTTTCTCATGGTATGAAAAGAGTAGAGATTACATGTAAAGCTTGTGACGCACATTTAGGTCATGTATTCCCAGATGGCCCTGAACCAACTGGTGAACGGTACTGTGTAAATTCATTGAGTATGGATTTTCAAAGTAATGAGTAGAGTTTATATTGATGAAGAATGCAAAATGTGCACTTCTTATGGAAAATGGATATCTTCAAAGAATTTAAATATTGACCTAAATGCTCAAATTAACCTTACACCTGAAGAAATTGAATTAGACACCTTAGTGTATGAAAAGGATGGAAGTAAATACTACTTTTCTGATGCTGTAATTCAATCCATTAGTGATATTGGAGGAGTCTATAATTTTGTAAAAATTATCAAAATTTTTCCACGCTTTATCAGGGACAACATTTATAAAATTATTTCAAAATATCGTAATAAGTTTTAATGTTTAAATTAAAAAATATTCTTGAGAATAAACTTTTTAAAACCTTTGTACTATTTTCTGTATTTAGAGCTATATATGGAGCACTAGTATTATTTATATCCTATTTTTTAAGCACTTCTTATGATGATGGGATATTATTTACAATATTGTTTTTAGTTATTAGTTTTATATTTTCTAGGTATATGTTTAAAAAATTAAAACCTAAATTTAATCTCTAAAATTTCCAAAATTTATTGGTGTATCAATATCTGAGTTTTTTACTAATTGAATAATATTTTGTAATTCATCTCTTTTTTTGGCAGAAACTCTAATCGACTGATTTTGATATGCACATTGAGCTTTTTTGAAATCTTTTTTTATTAAACTAATAATCATTTTCGACTCTTCTTGTGTTATTCCAGATTTCAAGTTATAAAAATGTTTAACCTCAGATGGTGTTTTTTCAATTTTGATATCTGATAAAAATTTAATTGATACATTTCTTTTTACAAATTTCTCTTTTAACACTTGCTCTGCTGCTTTGAGTCTTTCCTCAGTAGAGCTTTTTAATGTTATTGTTTGTTCATTAAATTCAATATTTGTACCAGTATCTCGAAAATCATACCTGTTAACAATTTCTCTATATGCTTGATCTACTGCATTTGTAATTTCTTGAGTGTTAAATTCTGATGTTATGTCAAATGTAGGCATTTTAATTTAAAATTTTATTACCTAAGTATATCCCAATAAGCAATGCGAAGATTGAAAGAAATAAAGAAAAAACAATATAGACAATAGAGTTTAAATTACTAACGCTCTGTAATTGGACAACATCAAATGAAAACTGAGAAAATGTTGTAAACCCTCCAAGAACACCAGTGAGTAAAAATACATTAATAATTGGAGTCTTATTTTGAAAAAAAACAAAAAATATACCAAACAAAAAAGATCCAAAGATATTTACAAATAAAGTACCTGATTGAGGATAATTTGTTTGTAGAGTGTAAACATTAATTATATATCTAAGACCAGACCCTATACCGCCTCCCATAAATACAAAAAATAATTTATTTAACATTAGCTTGTCGAATTGCTTCAAACATTACTATGCTTACAGAATTTGCTAGGTTTATACTTCTTGATCTTTCTTTCATAGGAATAGTTAAATTTAAATATTTTTCTCTAATTTCATCTGGAAGACCAACTGACTCAGGTCCAAAAAGTAAAAAATCAAAATTATTTAATTCTTCGTTCCAGTATTCTTTGTCTCCTTTAGAGCTGAGACATGCAATAGATTTATTTTTATTACTATCAATAAAATCAATCCAACTTTCATAATTTTTTACAAAAGCTAAATCTTGATAATCTAAACCTGCTCTACGTATTTTGTTCTCTTGCATATTAAAGCCAAAAGGTTTTATAAAATTAACAGGAATGCCTGAATTAGCTGATAATCGTATAATTGCACCTACATTTCCTGCTATTTCAGGCTGATATACGACAATTTCCATTATCTAATTATATTCTTATTTAAGTTGCTTGAGATATGTAAAATATTTATGTGAGAGAATTATTTAAACTTTTTTTTCCAAATATAAATTCATTTAGATCAGTTATAAACGAAACTGATAATACATCTATTTCAAGAGAGAGGTTTATTGATTTCTTGAAAACTTCTGGATTATTTTTGTTAATAATAAATTCATTTCTTTTTCTTACAGTAACTAAATCTGGTGGTGAATACATAATTTCAAACTTATCAACAACTTCTGAATCATTTATGACTATATCATGGTTCACAATAGGTATGTCATTATTCATTTTCTCTATGGGTTTTAATAATTTAATTGCTTGGTACTCAAATGTAGGCAGGGATGGCAGTCAATGGAATTATTTAGTTGATAGAATAAATGCTTTAATTGGTCCTGTTCTAGTTTGGATAATTGCTATAACAGTATCGTTAAATATTCTTTTAAACCTAAATATGATTCCAGATTTTCTTACTACTTTTGAGGACGGAGTAATCTCATCTGTCGAATTTTCATTATGGCCTTTATGGCTAGTCTCTATTTATTTAGTTATGGTTATGTTTGCACCATTCACGATTTACATTCATAAAAAATATCCATATCTGAGCATGACAATATTTATAATTTTAATAATCCTCATTGATTCATTAAACTTTCCAATCAACTTAGCCTATATAAAAGTATTCAACTATTTATTTTTCTGGTTAACAATACATCAAATTGGTTATTTCTATGCTGATGGAAAGCTACAACTAATTAGAAAAAATATTTTTCCAGCAGTTTCAATAATTTCTTATGGCTACTTGTATTATCAGCTTTCTGTAAATAAATTATTCCTTTCATTTTCAAGCTATAGACTTTCAGAAATAAATAACGAAGATCCTCCTACAACTGTTTATTTTGTAGCCACTGTCGGTCTCTTGAGCTTATTGTTCAGTGTTAAAAATATTATTGAAAAAATACTAAACAATAATTATTTATGGAAAGTATTTTCAATATTGCATTCAAATATTTATACATTATATTTATGGCACTTAATTGTTGTTCTTTCTATATATCTATTTGATTTACCTAAACATATCGGAATCCTTTATCTATTAGCTGCAGTATTAATATTTGGTAATTATGAAAGATCCGTATTTAGATTATCTTCAAATCTATTGAAAAGAGTTAATCCTCTACAACCCTGGCCTTCTCCTATCAAGGCTAGATTTTCAATTGGGAACTTTAGTCTTGCTTGGGTTTCTGCACTATTAGTACTTCTAGGAATTATTCATTTAACACTTGGAGGTATTGGTCAAAATGGCTTTTTCAACTTACGTGAATTCTATTTTATGAGAAGCAACACTTTTGAAGGAATGGGAAGAATCATTACCGGCATACTTCTTCTAAACGTTACTGTAAGAGGTTTAATGTATAAAAAAAGGATACTTTTTGTTTCTGTAATGTTTACTATATTTTCTTTGTACAGCAGGATAATAATCGATGAAAATATTACTTATTTTGAGTATGGCTTTAGTTTTTTTCTTATATTGCTTTTTCTTGTTTTATTACTTCCAAAACGTAACTATAAATTAGTAAGTAAGGTCAAATAATTGTGAATCTCCCCAAAGGTGAAACTAGACAAGAGCTTTTAAACAGAGCATTTTTATATATTTTATTTATTTCTATCTCTGTTCTTATATTCATACGTGTAAAATCTTTAATTTTTGACCTTTTTGTTGCTGTTGTATTGTCTGCACTAGCCGAACCTGTTGTTTATAGATTATCCAAAAAACTCAGTAGAAAATTGTCAGCATTGATAACTGTCGGTGTAATTCTTGTAATCATTGGAGCAACTTTTTTCTCGATTATACCAATCATGGTTCAAGAAATTTATTTTCTTTCATCACAACTACCAACTTATTTTGATAACTTTATAAATTATTTAAATGTTGAAGGATTCGCAGTTTCAAGCCAATCACTAGATTTAGAAGCACAATTTAATACATTAATTAAAGACTATGGAAGCACGGTCGGATCAGGTGTGGTTTTTGCAGGTCAAGGACTCTTAAGAACTTTGGGACACATATTTGTCATTTTCTTCTTTACATACTATTTAATTAGCGAAGGTGATGGCTGGAGAATAAAACTGAAAGAGTCACTTCCTAACAATGTTTCAAGTTCGATAGACCAGGTTTGGACAATTGGTGTTTCCAAAGCTGGTGGTTTCATAGTTGCTAAAGTTATTTTAGGTGTATTGGCAAGTATTGTTTTGTCCGTAGCCTTTCTATTAATCGGACTACCTTCACCTATAGCACTAGGTGTTTCTGCAGGAATATTATCTCAATTAATTCCAGTAGTAGGTACTTTTTTAGGTGGTCTTGTTCCTTTTATAGCTTCTATATCTCTTGGTACAACAACTATCTTTTCAACAATTCTTGTTCTATTGATTTATCAAGTTATTGAAAATTATTTTATAAGTCCTAGAGTTACAAAATCTACTATGGAGATACATCCTGCTATAGCAGTATTTTCTACACTATTCGGTGCATACACACTTGGTGGAGTTGGAGCTATCTTAGCTTTACCTGTAGCTGCTACTGTACAAGGAGTTCTTGGCACTATTATCTCAAATCGAAAGTAATTTTAAAAAGTGTTTAACCTCCCTGTTTCCGCGATTAAAGCTTTAGATAGTTTACTTGCTCATATACAAGAAGAAACAGTTGAACCTATAGAAGATTCATTAAAAGGTGCTCGTAAAAATTTTAAGGCAGGAAATTACCTAGCAATAGCTACTTTATTTATTCTGTCAGGCACATCAATTGTTCTATCCCAAATGTTTGATGGTCAATATTTTATACAATCATTAATTTATTTTTCATTCGCATTACTATCATTGTTAATTTTCGGATTAATTGTATGGAGAATATTAAAATGAGCGAATTTTCAGAAAACTATAAAAATTTAAAAGATCAGATATCTGATAATGATTCTAAAGTTATTCCTTATTTGATATTTGGTATTGTAATTGGAAGAATATTTGAAAAAATTATACGTACAAAAAAAAGAATTTTTAAAAAAAGAAGATGAGTAAAAGAACACAAAAAATTATCGTTATTGTTGTCTCCAGTGCAATGGTTATAACTTTGCTGCTTCCTTTATTATCAGCAATATAAATTGAATCTAGATAACGAATTAATAATTGTTAAAACTGATAATAATAAATATTTAGCTGTTATAGATATTACAAAAGAATTTATAACAAATGAAGGTAAATTTAATTTCAAAGACATTAAGTCCATTCCAAGTATTGTAAAATCTTCAACTGATCAAACATTTAAAATTTACAGACCAACATTTAAAGAATTTATATTACTTATGAAAAGAGGTCCTCAAATTATATATCCAAAAGATATTTCACAAATCGTTATTGAAGCTAACATATCCTCTTCTAGTAAAGTATTGGAAATTGGTACTGGTTCAGGAGCTCTAACTTTATACTTAATTAATATTTTAAATGGATCTGGTTCTTTAACTACCCTCGATATCAGCAAGACAAACCAGAGAAGAGCGAAGAAAACAATAGAACGATATTTATCAACACAAGAGATGAATGTAAATTACAGTTTAAAATTTATCAACCAAGAGCTCAATAAATTTAATTTTTCTGATTACGTCAATGAAATAGATACTGTTATTACTGATGTCCCTGAACCTTGGGAATTTTTTGATAAAAATATCATTGACACCGATCTATTTTGGGTTTCTTATTTACCATCAATTACTCAGGTTATAAAAATGAAGGAATGTTTGGAGTTAAATAAATTTGAAGACATAGAAGTTAAAGAGGTAATTTTAAGAGATTGGTATTTAAATAAAAAAATTGCGAGGCCTAATAATAAACTGATATCTCATACAGGATTTTTGTTATCAGCTAGATATATTAAGTTTGATTAGGGCTCAATCATAATGCACTCACCAGGACATTCTTCAGCAGATTCTATAACTGCATCTTCTTGACCCTTAGGTACATTTGCTAAACCTTCTGCTCCTCCTACATTTCCGTGTTCTTCGGAAAATATTTTCTCGCCTTCTTTAACGTAGAATAGGCCATCATCTAGACCAACAAATACATCAGGAGCTATTTCTTCACAGAGGCCGTCACCTGTGCATAAATCTTGATCTATCCAAACTTTCATAATGTATATATTACAATAATGATGACTTATATAAATTTATTTCTGAGTATTTTTATTATGCAGATTTTAATTAAGTTGTAAAACGTTATGAAAAATGTATTAAAAAGATTAATTGAATTAATTAATTTATTTAAAGATGATACAAAAATATCGACAAACAAAATAAAAGATTCAATTCCTGATTACCGTGACTTAAATGAGCAAGCTTTTAGAAGAGCTTTTGAAAGAGATAAGTCGTTATTAAGATCTTTTGGATATTTAATTGAATACTCTAACGATAAATGGTCTCATGATGAATCAGGATACACAATGGGTGGTTCGTATGTTTTTAACAATATCAAAAAGAATGAAGATATTAATGTGAATAGTTTTGTTAACACGTACCTATTATTAAAAAACAATATTTCTCTTCAAGGAAACAATGATAAGAAAACAGAAATCATTTCTAACATAACTAAAGCAATAAATGAAAAAAGAAGATTGGGCTTTGAATATTTATCAAAATATAGAAAAGTAAAACCTCAAGGTTTGAGATTTTTTAATGGATCTTGGTATTTAGGTGCTATTGAATCGAAAAAATTTAAAACATTCAAGCTTGATTACATCGAAAATTTAAAATTAGGTAACAAAGCAAATTTGTTTACAACTGAATATAAAAACATGAGTTTCTCATGGGAAGACTCCGACGATTTGATTTCGATTGAAATTAATATCCCAGACAATCTCTATCAAGTAAATAAAAATATTTTTTCTCATAAACTTGCAAGAAGTGATAAGAAGGAATTGAAATCAATAAAGACAAATGACACATATGGTTTATTTAAATTTTTACTACTTTGTGATGGGTCTTATAAAATTATAAAATTTCATAATGCTCATTTACTAAAGGATTTAATTGATGTCTAAAAAAATTGATTTTAACTTTCTTCATAATTTTCTTCAATTTATACAAGCTAAAAATAAATGGAAAATTTCTGAAATACTAGATAATTTGGATATATCATTTAAAGAACTAATTTACATTCTTGATATAGTTTCTCAAATATATGTTGATTTTGATGATGTTTTTGTTGATTATGAAATAAATGAAGATACAGAGGAAATTAATTTTTTGTTTAATGATTCTGTCTATGAACTTCTATCTATAAATGATTCTGAATTATTTAATCTATATTACCTTTTAACAATTGAAGCAAATTTTCTCACTTTAAAAGACTCAAATAAAGAAATAATGGAATTTTATAATATTCTTTCAAAATATTTTAATATTGACGGTCTATTTGAGTCTGATGATAACTCTGAAAGCTTTTCTTTTGAAGAGATAAAAACAATTGAATATATAAAGCTTGGAAAAACAGAAAGTCAAACATATTTTGTAAAACCCGTAGCTTTAAAATTGAATCAAGATGGAAAAATATTAGAAGCACTAGATGTTGAAGAAAACTCTATAAAAACATTTCTTATTGATCGTATAGTTGGTATTAACAAAGAAGAAAATACTAAACCTAAACTATCAACTCGATCAGCCTTAAAGGTCAAATATAAAATACATGATATTAATTTTTTAAAAACCTTAGATAACTCAACATTTAATGTAATTAATGATAATTTAGAAATGAAATTCTATTCCTTTGAAAATGCATTAGATTTTTCATTAAAAAACATACAATACATTAATGCAATAACTCCACTTAAACTTGTTGATGAAATTAAAATAAGGCAAAGTAATCTTTTGGAGATTTTGAATGAGTTTAATTGAATTAGTTATTATTGTATTGCTAGCTCTCGGTTTACTTGATAAATCTAAAGTTTCAAAAGCAATTAAATTTCTTTCAAGTAATAATTCTTCAAATAGAGAAATTATAGGTGATGATTCTATTGAAGAAAAATGGGTTTGGTTAGAAGAGGAGTGAAGTGGAACAAAAACCATTTTTTGATCATTTTAAAGAACTAAATCAAAGAATTATTTTATCAATAGTCGTTCTTGTTTCTGCTTTTGTACTCTTTTATATTAACTACACAGATATATACAATTTACTTACAAATCCATTAGTAGAAGCAGGATACACAAAAGCGGATTTAGTAGCTTTTACTATTTATGAAGGATTTCAAGTCAAAATCTCCAACACACTACTCGTATCGTTTATTGGAACATTTCCTATTACTTTCTTAATAATTGCAAATTTTGTAAAACCAGCGATAAATGATCTCAAATCAAGTACTTATGTAATTTATTTAATTTCTTTTCTATTTCTTTTTTACAGCGGTTTATTTGCTGCTTATCAAACTTTTCCAATAGGCATAAAATTTTTATTACAATTTAATGAATCAGAAATTATATTAAGAACTCAAAATTATTTTCAGTTAGTTTCTAGGATATCTTTAATTTTTGGAATTTCTTTTCAAACACCTCTAGTAATTTATTTTTTAATTAAAAAAAACATCATAAAGCTTTCGCTTTTCACAAACAACAGAAAAGAAGTATTTATTTTTGTATTGATTTTCTCAGCTATTTTAACACCAACAGGCGACCCAATAACACTATTTATATTTACAATACCGCTGTATCTTTTAATTGAATTAGTTGTTTATTTAAATAGCAGAAATTAATCATATGTTAGTTTTAGATCAATTTCAAATTGATGCAGTCTCTGATATAAAAAGTAATAATAATGTACTAGTTGTAGCACCTACTGGTTCTGGAAAGACCCTTATCGCTGAGAAATCTATAGAGTATTATTTAAAAAAAAATAAAAATATATTTTATACAACACCAATAAAAGCACTATCCAACCAAAAATATAATGATTTTAAAAAAGCAGGAGTTGATGTAGGCCTTTTGACTGGTGATAGAACTATAGACAAAAACAAAGATCTAGTTATTGCAACAACTGAAATATTGAGGAATATGATTTTCAGTAAAGATCAAAAACTAACAAATACAGGGTTAATTATCTTAGATGAAGTACATTATCTAGGTGATACTGAAAGAGGCACAACTTGGGAAGAGATTCTTATTCACGCTGATTTAGATATTAAATTTTTATGCTTATCAGCAACTATTAAAAATAAAAATGAGTTTTTAGAATGGATTGTTTCTTTAAGAGGTCCTACATCTTTGATTGAACACAATCAAAGACCAGTTCCATTAGAGATTTCTTTAGTTACTTCAAATAAGATGTCAAATAATATTAAAATTTTAAAATCAACAAATAAGAAAAAAGATAATAATAATTCTAAATTATCAAAATTAACCCAAAATAGTAAAAAGCCTAATTTAGATGAACAGATTAATTATCTTGAAGATAAAAGTTTAACCCCGTGTATATTTTTTTATTTTTCCAGAGAAAGAGTAGAGTCCAAAGCTAGACAATTAGCAAATAAACGAAAAGTTGTTGATGAACATAAAATAATTAGAGATAAATTTCATGAAATATTTGATGACCTCGAGGTATTAGATCATAGTTTATTAAATCTAGATGAACATTTATGGATGTGGTCTAGGGGAGTCGCATTTCATCATGCTGGATTAGCGCCTATTGTAAAAGAATTTATTGAATTTTTATTTCTAAATAAATATATAAATTTTTTATTTGCTACTGAGACATTAGCATTAGGAATTAATATGCCAGCAAAGTCAATTTATTTAGATAGATTAAATAAATATGATGGAATAAAAACAAGATTAATTTCTCAATCAGAGTTTCTACAGTTAACCGGAAGAGCAGGCAGAAGAGGAATTGACGATAAGGGATATGCTTTTTTATCGTTTGATAAAAATATTAATCCAGAATGGTACTCTAATTTGTTTTCTTTGGAATCAAGTAGCTTGAATTCTGCTTTTTCTATAAATTATTCTTCGATACTCAATTTGCTAAATATTTACTCTAGAGAGGAATCTATAGAACTTTTAAATAAAAGTTTTTTCGCATTTCAGAATTCATTCAAAATTAGAAGTCTTAAAAATGCATTTAATTCGAAATTACAAGTGCTTACAGATCTTAATTTTATAAATTCACATATGGGCGAAACTCTTATTGAAACTCACAGAGATCAATTAATTCCATCTATATATTTGTATGAAAAAATAAAGACGTTAAAAACATTTGAATTTTATCTTATGTTTGTTTCATCGGGAATATCATCAAATATATATGATGTCCCTTTAAATGATAAGTTCGATGAACTTTTGAGTTATTTTGAATCAAGTCTCGAAATTTTAAACAAATTAGAAAATAAAAATAATGTCAAAAAATATACAAATATAAATTTATCCTGGTTCAGTATATTTTATGAATTTTATAAAACTAACAATATTGAATATGTGGTTACTAAATTCAATATCAATATTGGAGATTTTATAAAAGCTGCAAAAGAAGGTTCTGAATTATCTAAGAAACTTTTTAATATCTATCAAGACCAAGAGTTTGATGCAATATATAATATGTTTGACAATAAGCTAATTCAAAAATCTATGTCATGAAAACTATAGTCATAATTCATAATTTAAATTCGAGAGGTAAAAATATCAATGAAGATTATGTTAGAGAATTACTAAACAAAAAAGGTATAAAGTTTCATTATTTTCAAACAAAACAAATCTCTGATGTAGATGAGATAATAAAAAAATACAATAATCCATCAGAATTTCAATACTGTTCTATTGGCGGTGATGGTTCATTAAATGCCTTAGTTAACTCACTAATGAAAAACAATATAACTATGCCTGAAGTTTCTTGTTTACCAGGTGGAAGCGGTTCTGATTTTATTAGAACCTTCGCATTGCCTCAAAATATTGAAGAGGCAGTAGAACATTTAATTTTTGATAATTTTTACGAAGTCGATGTTGGTCTTATTAAGAATAAGACAGATGTTAAATACTTCATTAATGTTTTGAATATAGGATTCTTAGCTAGCACTGTTGAGGTAAGTGAAAAGTTTCCAAATTTATTTAGGGCATTCAGATATCCTTTGAGTTTTTGGATAAAAATTATTACTGCTCGGGCAAAAGAGATGACTATTTCAAATGATAAATATGAATTTAAAGGAATGGCATTTAATATTTGCGTATGCAATGCACAATATTTTGGAGGTGGATGGAATATATCTCCAAAATCTAGTTTGCAAGATGGTTTGTTTAATATACAAGTATTTGCAGTCACCAAACTTAAAGCAATGCAGATATTTTTTCTTGCTAAAAAAGGCTTGCATTTAAAGGAATCATCAGTCAAATTAAAAAGATTGAGCCAATTAACAGTAAATTCAAAAGATCCAATCGAAATTGATGGTGATTTTTTTGGATATGGACCTGCAGAGATATTTATCAAAAAACGTGCTATACGATTTAAAATTTAGTAATATTTAATCAGCAAATAGGAGATACTTATGGCTAAAAAAGACCAAGAAGAACTTGATGAGCCTACGTTAGAGGACTTAGAAGAAGAAGAAGATTCTGAAGATATTGAACCTCCTGCTGAAGAGGAAGAAAAAGAGGAAGTTGAAACTGAATCTTTAGAAGCAAGAGTAGAAACTGAAAAAAAATCAGTTGATGATGCTGATGAAGCTGAAGGCTCTTTTATGTCAGTAGATGCTGCTGAAAAAAGAAATGTTAAAAAGTCTGATTTGAAATTAGATGAAGTAGTTCAAGATATACAAGCAGATGAATTCACATGTACTGTTTGCTTTTTGGTTTTAAGAAATACTGCGTTAGCCAAACCAAGAGCTAAAGTTTGTGTAGATTGTGTATAACCATTCTGATTTTGGAAAATCATTTAAAATTGTTATAACTGAAGAACCAGACAAAGAAATTAAAGATAAATTTTTTAATGATTTGTCATCAATAGATAAACAATTAATTGAGTATTACAAGTCAATAAATTCTCCTGATGAAAAATATTTCAATTTATATTCAGAGGATAACCTCATAGGATATTCGAGATTAATTTTTCAACTTGAATATGCAGTGTTATCAGAAATTTATGTTTTGAATGATTACAGAGAATTAGGACTCGGTACTTTTATGCTTAATTCAATTAGATCGTATTTAGATGAATTAAATATTAAATTAAGAACAATAACACTCCCAAGTGATAGAACTGCAAAAAACTTTTACGAAGCAAATGGAATAACGGCACGTATTTTGCTTATGGAGGAAAAGCGTGATAAAACTCGCTACAGATCTTGATGGAACTATCTATAAAGGTACAAAATTAGTAGAAGGCGTAAAAGATAGTTATGAAAATTTAATAGATAATAATGTTGAAATTTATTTTATAACAAACAATAGCTCACAGACCCCATATGAAATAAAGGAAAAATTAGAAAGATTACTTCAATCTGAAATTGATATAAACAAAATTATAACTCCATTAAATGTGCTTAAAAAAATGTTTTTAAATCAAACGAAAAATATATATGTATATGGTTCACCTAATTTAAAACAATTTGTAGAAAGTATAAATCTTTGTCTTACAAATATAGATCAAGCAGAATTAATTTTAATTGGAAGAAAATCCGAATTAGATTTAACAGAAATTGAATTAATCAAAAGATCAATTAAGAATGGAAAACAAGTTTTATGTTTAAATAAGGATTTATCTTTTCCTTCTGAGAATGAAGAATTACCTGGAAATGGTGCTGTTGTCAAAATGATTGAAGATGATTTGGAAATAACTATACCTTCATTAGGAAAACCAGGCCTTCATTATATAAACTACTGTAATGATCTCAATTACAATTTTGATTATGTAATTGGTGACAGAGTTGATACAGATATATTTTTTGGTAATCAAATCAATGCAATTTCAATACTTGTAGAAACTGGAGTAAAAAATTTTGAATCTACTGATTCAGCAGATATTAAATTAAAATCTTTTTCAGAAGTTGTTTCTTTTATATCTTGATAGCTTTATTATCAAATATCCTAAAATAAAACCACCAATATGTGCTTCCCAAGAAATATTACTAGAGCCAATAGCAATGAATATTTGTGAAATAAACCAAAAGTACATGAATGTTCTTGCTTTTATTGTTGTAGGAAACAAAATTCCAAATGGGACAAGTACTAACAATTTTGCATTTGGAAATAAGTAAACGTATGCTCCCATAATTCCAGATACAATTCCTGATGCTCCAACTACAGGAATAAGACTATCAAAATTTATAATTGTGTGTACGCCTATGCTTAAAAAAGCAATGAGAAGTAAGAATATAGAAAATTTTGTTTTACCTAATTTATCTTCAACATTATTTCCGAATATCCAAAAACTCCATAAGTTACCAAGAATGTGAACAAAATTAGCATGAAAAAAATTAGAAAATAAAATACTTATGTATAAATTTTTATTAGGAAATACCAAATCACTTCCTAGTAAACTGCAATCGTTTCCATAAAATTGAGTTCCTGATATAGGTGTATTAAGAAATAATTCACAGGGTATTGCTGCAAATTCATAAAAAAAATTGAAAAGTTCGTTACTAGTTTTAGGCTGAATCAATAAGTAAACAAGGGCAACAATGATAATAAATGCTCTTGATACTATGGGAGTATTCTTAGCTGGATTGATGTCTGAAATTGGAATCATTTTATGAACATTATAAGTAGCGTGTAAGATAAATATATGAAAAAAATTTCTATTATTACTTCAAAAAAATATTTGAAATCTAAACAGTACGATTCTCTTATTGAAATATTGAATTCAAAAGATATTGAATATGAAATTTTAAATATTGATGAAAATTTAGATAAAAAGATTACAAATTCAAATCTTATTATAAGCGTTGGTGGTGATGGAACAGCATTAAGAGCTATGAAAATTGCTTGGCTTTCAAATCTACCTGTGCTCAATATTGGGTCTGGAAGAATTGGGTATTTAGTAAACTCTTTAAACGATATAGACTTTAATAAAATTTTAAAAGATAAAAATGTTGATAACATTAAAAAACGAACTCCAATAATCCAGAATCAAGATGAAAATTTGCCTGCTTTTAATGAAATTGTAATTATTAAAAATTCTCCAACAAGAATTTTGGATATTGAAATAGAAGTATATGATCAAAACGTTAAATTACGAGCTGATGGAATCATTATTTCAACTTCACTTGGATCTACAGCTTACAACTATTCGGCAGGTGGGCCTATAGTTCAAACAAGTTTAGAAAGCATCATTATTACTCCAATATCTCCATTTACTAAATTTCCTAGATCTATAGTTGTTGACAGCAGTTCTGAACTAAAAATAAATATTCCCAAAAAGCAACATTACTCAATTCAATTTGACGGTGTTGAAGAATATTTAAGTGATACTAAATCAGACGAAAAATTTAATTATAAGTTGTCGTCTCGAAATCTTAAAGTTTTAGAAGAACTTGATATTCCAAAATTAGACTTATTCCTCAATCAAATACTTAGATAGTTCTTTAATTTAAAAATAAACGTGTTATTATTTTCACGTGACCAAATACATATTTGTCACTGGCGGTGTAGTCTCTGGTCTTGGTAAAGGGATTACTTCTGCATCTCTTGGAAACCTGCTCAAATCAAGGGGCTTATCTGTAGTTAATCAAAAATTAGATCCGTATATTAATGTTGATCCTGATACCATGAATCCATTTCAACATGGTGAAGTATTTGTGACTGAAGATGGTGCTACAACTGATCTTGACCTCGGCCATTATGAAAGATTCACTGGAGTCAATTTAAGAAAAGATGCAAATGTAACTACTGGAAGTATTTATAGAAAAGTTATTGAACGTGAAAGAAAAGGTGATTACCTTGGAGCAACTGTTCAAGTAATACCACATATTACTGATGAAATTAAAAGAAGAATTAAAGGCGTATCTAATGAAGTAGATGTTCAAATTACTGAAATTGGTGGAACTGTTGGAGATATTGAAATATTGCCTTTCTTAGAAGCTGCAAGACAAATTAGAAAAGAATTTGGGTCAGAAAATGTAATGTTCGTTCACGTTACATTAGTTCCATTCATTGGCCCTAGTACTGAATTAAAAACGAAACCTACTCAGCATTCCGTTTCCATGTTGAGAAGTTATGGAATAAGTCCAGATTTAATTGTTTTGAGATCCGATAGAGACTTAACAGATGAAATCAAAAGTAAGGTCTCACTTTTTTGTGATGTTGATTTGAGTAATGTTATAAATGCTCCTGACTTGCCGGATATATATGATGTTCCAATTAAAATGCTCGAAGAAGGTCTCGACACGGCTGTTGACAAGAGACTTTCATTAAATTCAGGCAAGCCAAATCTTGATAGTTGGCGTTCAATGATGTCCCTTAAAGACGGCGTAAATAAGAATGTAGAAATAGCTATATTAGGAAAATATTTCGGTTTACCCGATAGCTATATGTCCGTTGTCGAGTCGTTAAAACACGCGTGTCTGCAGAATAAGGTTAATTTGAGTCTGCACTGGATAGACGCTGATAATTTTGATGTTGAAGAATTATCAAAACTTCATGGTGTTGTAATACCCGGGGGATTTGGTTACAGAGGTATCGAAGGAAAAATTACAGCTGTTGAGTATCTAAGAAAAAATAAAATTCCATTTTTAGGAATATGCTTAGGTCTTCAATGTGCTGTAATAGAATTTGCTCGTAATGTATGTGGTATCAGCGATGCAAACTCTAGTGAATTTTCACAAACAACAAAAAATCCAGTAATTGATCTACTTCCTAATCAAAATTTAGAGAAAGATGATGTAGGTGCTTCAATGAGGCTTGGTACTTATCCTTGCAAAATTAAAGAAGAAACTATGGCATCCTATATTTATAACAATGAAATAGTTTATGAAAGACATAGACATAGATACGAGGTCAATAATAAGTTTAGAAATCAATTAGAAGAAAATGGTTTAATATTTAGTGGAGTATCACCTGATGAAGATTTAGTTGAAATGATTGAGATTAAAGACCATCCTTATTTTGTTGCTTCACAATTTCATCCTGAATTTAAATCAAGACCTTGGGAGCCAGCACCTATGTTCAACTCATTTATTGAAGCATCTAAAAAAATAGAGATACCGCAAAAAACAATAGATGATGAAGCAAAAGTTAGAGATTAATTCATTAATAGATTCTTATAAAGATTTTTTAATTTATGAAAAAGGATTGTCTGAAAATACTGTTAGTGCTTATATAAGCGATATAAATAAAGTATCTGGTCAAGAAGAATATTTTGATATAGAAAATTTTTTGCCAGATACATATCTTATGAGTTCTAACAACAAAAATTACTCAGGTTCAACAAAAAAAAGAATACAGTCATCAATTAATCAATTTTTAAAATATTTAATCGACGAAAACTATATTGCCAATATTGAAATTAATAATGTTTCCATAATGTCTGAAAAAAAGTTACCTCATGTACTATCACCAAATGAAATTGATAAACTAATAGATTTTTATAATCATGATTTATTTATATCTTCCAGAAATAAGACAATAATTGATTTTATGTACTCTACAGGATGTAGGGTATCTGAACTTATAAATGTTGAAGAATCAGACATTGATATAGAGGAGGCTTTCGTAAGACTTGAAGGAAAGGGTTCAAAACAACGTATTGTTCCATTAGGGTCAAAAGTTTTAATAAATTTAGAGAGCTATCTTCCATTAAGAAACAAAGATAGAAAAAGTAAAAATAATAAATTGTTTATTTCCAAATCTTATAAAAATTTAGATAGAACAGCAGTTTTTAGAATCATTAAATCTACAGGAGTCAAAGCAGGTATTCATAAAGAGCTCTATCCTCACATATTGAGACATTCAGCAGCAACACATATGCTTGAGGGAGGTTGTGACTTAAGAACAGTACAGGAATTTCTTGGACATAGTTCTGTTTCAACAACACAGATATATACTAAAGTTACTAAAGCATTTTTAGAAGAAGCGTTTATAGAAAGTCATCCTAGATCATGAAAGATATTTTAATAAAAGCAAGAAGGGCAGTAAGATTTCTTTTTTATAGAGATGTTTCAATTGAAAATCAAATTCTAGTATCAGATACCTTAGATGATACTGAATTAGAAATTCTATTTTGGAAACTTAATAAAGCTGATAGACACCATTCAATTGAGGTTCTACATAGAACAATGAAACATACTGATAATTTGGATATATTAAAGTTGGCTCTTCTTCATGACATCGGGAAATCTATTTCTGAATATTCTTGGTCTTTTAGAATCTTTACAGACTTAGGTATTTTAAAATCTCAAAAATCGCAAAATTATAAAAACCACGAAGACATTGGTTACGAATTATTAAAAGAATTACAAAATGAAGATTTGTCTAATTATTATTTTGATAATCTACTTTCCAAAAAAAATGAAATATTAGATAAAACTGATTTTTAATGGAAATAAATTATTTAATTCAAAACCTCGAATCTTTACTTATAAAGTATTCAAATAACAAATCTCAAGTTGAAGAAAATCTTCATGAACTTATTACCGGATTAGAAGAAAAAAATATAAATAGTGAAATTGAGACATTTGCAGAATTTCTACTGCTTGCATCATCACTTTTCGAAATGAAAGCAAAAAGATTGCTTCCTCAAGAAGAGGATATTGACTGGATAGATGAAGTTCAAATAATGAAAGACAAAGATTTAGCATTTGCTAGGCTTTTGCAATTTAAAGCTTTTTCAGAAATAGGTATTGCACTTGCATCACGCATAAAAAAGAATGAAAAATCTATTAATTCATTCAAATATTACCAAACTGGAAATTTGTTTCCTAAACCAGACATAGAGTACTTAATTGACAAGGATAAGTTTATAAACACTTCAATTGAAGTTTTCCGAAGATATAAAACAATAGAAGGCTTTCAACATATTGATAAAGATCTACCAGATTTACAGAAAGCCATAGACAACTTTCTTTACGAAGTAGATGCGAGAATAAACACTTCATTTGAAGAAATAATCAACGAACTTGATACAACTGAAGAAGCAGTTGCATTTTTTTTAGCACTATTAGAAGCGGTTAGATGGGGTTTTGTAAAAGCCGAACAAGAATCAAATGGTATTAATATTGAGAAGCAATGAATTATAAAAAAATTATTACATCAGTACTATTAGTAAGCGATGGACCTGTTGAGCACGCATATTTTTGTGACAATTTTGATATTTCTGAAAAAGAACTTTTAGAACTATTGGCTGAGATTAACGATAGTTTAAGTGAAAATGATTTTGGATTCAAAATAAAATATAACGATTTAAATTCTGATTTTTTAACTACAGATGACGTAACTAAAGAATTAATTGATTTCAAACCACCTTCAATATTAAGAGGTTTGTCTACACCAGCACTTGAAACCTTATCTATTGTCGCTTATGAACAACCTGTTACAAAATTGAAAGTATCAGAGATTAGGGGAGTAGAGTCCGAATCTTCTTTAAAGACGTTAGAATCAAGAGGATTGATTGAAAAGTCAGGCATTCTTGACGTTCCAGGGTCACCGCATCAGTACTCTACAACACATTTGTTTCTTGAAAAACTAGATATATCTTCAATTGACGAACTACCTGTTCTAGGAGATTATTTTTCAAATGTTCAGGAAGAGGAATAAAATATTTGAGACTCAATAAGTATTTAGCTCAAAATTTACAGATTTCTAGAAGAAATGCAGATGAAAAAATAGCTGCAGGACACGTAAAAATAAACAATGAAAAAGCAAGTGTTGGAACAATTGTTAATGAGCACGATGTTGTTGAGGTAGATGGTCAAGAAATAAAATCAAGAACCAAGCACGAGTACTACAAATTTTATAAACCTAAGGGATATATTTGTTCACATGAAAAACAAGGTGATTCACCATTAATTTTTGATTTAATAGGCAAGGAGTATTTAAAATTTGGTGGAAGATTAGATAAAGAATCCGAAGGGTTGATGCTTTTAAGTACAGATGGTGATTGGTTAAATAGTATTTTTAATGCAAAAAATAAAGTTACCAAAAAATATATAATCAAAATAAAATTCCCACTCCCAAAAGGAAAAAAATTTAAACAAAATATAAATCACAATGGTGAAGTTTTAAAAATTAGTAATTATAAATTAATCAACAAATACACATACGAAGTTGCACTAAAGACAGGTAAAAATCATGAAATTAGAAGGATATTTCGTTTTAATAATTTAAAAATTATTTCATTAAAAAGAAACAGAATTGGAAAATATTCTCTAAAAGAATTGTCTCCAGGGGATTTAGTTAAAATCAATGTCAATGAATAAAATAATCATTACAATCGATGGACCTTCCGGGAGCGGTAAAACAACTCTAGGAAGAGCAATATCTAAAAAATTAGGTATTACATTTTTTTCATCCGGATCAATTTATAGAGTTATAACCAAATATTTTTTAGATACAAATAGTTTAGGATTTGAAAATTTTGAAATAATTTCGTACGAACCTTTAGAAATTAAAATTGATAATCATACATATTTTGAAAAAGATTTGTACACAAAAGAATTGAATACTAAAAGTTCTGAACTCGCACAGCAAATTGAAATAAGAGCAATAGTAGATAATATTTTAAAATTTGTTGAATCATCTGCAGATAGTGGTTTAGTTGTTGAAGGAAGGGACATGGGGAGTGTTGTATTTCCTGATGCTACTTTAAAAATATATTTAGATGCAGATGAACAGATAAGAAGTTCTAGAAGAGTTGAACAGTCAAACAATGAAGAAACGACAGATGATATAGCTGAGAGAGACAAAAGAGACCTCTCAAGAAAAAACTCACCTTTGGTTGTTCCAAAAGGTGCATTAATGTTGCAAAATAATACTTCAACCGTAGAAGAACTTGTTGATGAGGTTATAGAGAACTTAAAGCTTCAGTAGCTGACCATTTTCTATCATTATTGATACCTTTATTTTTTTTTGGATATTCATCATGAATACAAAGGTGCTCAAGAAAATTTGAAATAGTTTTAACATTATTTCTTAGTTCTTTAGGTAATGGAAAATATTCTTCTTCATTTATATGGTTAAATTCAATTAGATCATTAGCATTCAGGTGGTCAATTATTTCGAAAACTAAATGATCTGGAGCTGAGGCGCCTGCAGTAATTGCAATATTTCCATTTAAGTTCAGATCGGTTAGATCATCAACATTTTCAATACGGTGAGCATCACAACCGTTACTTTTTACCATCTCTACTAATGCTTTGGTATTGGAAGAATTTTCTGAACCAACAACAAGTACAGAATTAACTTTGTTTAATATTTCAACAATTGCTGATTGTCTATTTGTTGTTGCATAACATAAATCACTTTTCCTTGGCATTGATAAATTTGGGTATTTCTTTTTAGAATGATTCATAATAGGTTCCCATTCAGATATAGCTAAAGTAGTTTGTGCAAGTAAGGCAGTCTCTCCTTGTAGGTTTAAATTTTCTACGTCATCTATATTTTCTACAAGATGCATATTGTCAGGGGATACCCCAATTGCACCCAAAGCCTCATCGTGTCCTTTGTGGCCAACATATATTATTTGAGCACCTTGATCTGTATATTTTTTAGCTTCATGATGTACTTTAGTTACTAATGGGCATACAGAATTGATAGTTAATGTAGCTTTTTCATTAAATCTATTTTCAACATTTGGAGATGTACCATGTGCTGAAAGCATTACTATTGCTCCTTCGGGAATTTCTGAAGGGTCTTCGACAAAAACTACATTATGACCTTCAAACTTATTCACTATCCATTTATTGTGAACAATTTCGTGATAACAATAAATTGTTTCATCATAAATTTTAAGCATCCACGAAAGAGCTTTTATAGCCATTTCTACACCAGCACAAAATCCTCTAGGTGTTACTAAATAAACTTTATTAACCATAGAATTAGAATAGCTATATTTAGAATATGATAAAAAATAAAGAAGCAGAGATTTTATTACTAGGTTTACCTAATTCAGGTAAATCCACACTAATTAATGCTTTAACTAAGAATAAAACTTCAATTATTGGTTCAAAACCTAACACTACAAGAGACAAAATATCAAAAATTGTTAGTTATGAAAATGATAAAAATATTTTAATCTCAGATCTTCCAGGGTTCTTAGAAACACCAGATGAATTTAATATAAATTATCAAAATAACATTGATAAATTTATCAAAGATGCTGACAAAATATTTTTTGTAATTGATGTACATACCAAAGATTTCTCTGGACTAGATTCAATTTTCAATATCATAAATAAAAAGAGTCTTTCAAATGACGTTGTAACAGTTTTTAATAAGTGTGAAAATTTTGATAAAAATTCTCTTGATAAACGTTTATACAAATATGTATATAATGAATACTTTTTTGTTTCTGGTTATCACAAGCTAGGACTAGAACAAATTCATTCTTATCTCAGTAATATTGCTTTGAGATCTCAGAAAGAAGATAATCAAACTACTTCTTTAACAATTATCGGTAGACCAAATGCAGGAAAATCAACTTTGTTTAATGCTTTACTAAATAAAGAAAGATCAACTGTCTCAGATGTACCAGGTACAACAAGAGATAAAATAGAAGAAAATTTAGAAGCGAATGATAGAAAATATTTAATTACTGATACTGCTGGGATACCACGAAAAAAACAAAAAGACCAGATTGACAGATATTCTTCTGAAATTTCTATCAAGTCTCTTGAAAATACTGATATTGCCTTAATAGTTGTTGACTCCCTAGTTGGCTTGTCATTTGAAGACAAAAGAATTTTAAACAGTTCAATTGAGAACTTTGTCACACCATTGTTGATACTTAATAAATGGGATCTTTTAGACACAGAACAAAAAGAAGATATTAACAATTCTATAAAGAGAGACTTAAAACAATACCGTTGGGTAAATGTGATTAGAGTTTCTGCATTAAGCTTAAAAAATATTAATCAAATTGCTAAAAATATAGATCTGATTGAAGAACAGCTTAATTATCGAATATCTACTTCTGAGTTGAATAGCTATTTTCGAGAATTGTGGGTTAAGTCACCTCCTCATCCATTTCGAGGTAAAAGAGCTAAATTAAAGTTTGTTACACAGTATTCAACTAAACCACCTGAATTTGGATTTTCATTAAGTTCTAGAATTCCAAAAAATTATTCATCTTTTATTGAAAACAACATAAGAGAAAAATTTAATATGAGCGATATCGCTTTCAGGATAAAAATAAATGCATAGTTTTGGCTTTAAATTAGTTGTTTTTTTTGCAGGTTTTTACTTAATTATTAGGTTTTATCAGTTAATTTTTCGACTAATTTCCTAATAAAAAATTATCAACTCTATTTATAAAAAAAATAAATAAGAATTGAATATACACAGAAATTTTCTAATATTAATACATCCACATTTATGTGGATTTTTTGTATACAAAAAGGAGAGAAATTGAGTAATTTCAAGGGATCCAAGTCTTGGCGTCTTATATTACTTTTCTCAGTTTTTGCATTAGTAGTAGTCGCATGTGGTGGCGATACAGCAGAAGAAGAAGTTGTTGAAGAAGAAGCAACTGAAACTACTGCGGCACCAGCAACTACTGCTGCACCAGCTGAAGAAGCAGCTCCATCAGGACCTGATGGTGTTTATAAGATGGCAATCTTCTCAGATCCACAAACACAAAACTACTGGAATTATCTTGATACTGAAACCGATGTATGGACACAATATGTAATGTCTGGACAAGCAGTTTCATTGTTCTCTATTTCATATCCAAACTATCAGTTAACTACTGGTATGGCAGCTGAACTTGTTGAAGTTGCTGTTAACAATGGTGACGGAACATATACTTATACTGTTCCAATGGTAGAAGGATTCGAATGGAGTAATGGTGATGCAATTACTGCTAATGATATGGTATGGACATTTAATACTGTAAACGACCTCGGTTTGTTGAGTAACTGGGAAACATACTATCGAAAAGCTGTCGGTACTGATGAAAGTGCTGAAGACTATGTCGCTGGTATTGCAAGCCTAGTTGCAGTAGATGATTACACAGTTGAAATTACACTGAACTTTGATGCTGGATTATCCGCATGGCAATACAGAATTGCACAAGCTCCTTTCTTGAATGAAACTTATTGGTCACAATTTGCTACATCAAGAGAAGACTTGCTTGCTGCTTCTGGAGCTGATGCACCAGTAGCAAGTGCTTTTGTTTACGACAAAGTCGAACAAGGTGCTTTCTACACATGGAACTATGATCCAAACACAATGTGGTTCGGTGGAGACACAACTATATATAAGAGTGGTACAGTTGTCGAATGGGACAACGGTGTAGCACCAGCAATTAGCCAATCATTTGGTGACACTTCTGGTGATTCTTTCACTTATACTTCAGGACCTTATGTTGGTACTGTAGAGTTCACTCTATATGGTGATCAAGATGCTGCTTACTTAGCATTCCAGAACGGTGAAGTTGATTTCGTTCTTAACCCATTAGGTGTTAAGAGAAATCTCTTTGACCAATTATCAAGAGTACCTGGTGTTGAAACAACTGCTAACTTAGGTAACGGTATGCGTTACATGGCATTCAACACAAGAGTGTTCCCTGGTAGTAACAAAGCATTTAGACAAGCAGTTGCTTGTATATCTGATAAAGAGTTCGTATTAAATAACGTTCTTCAAGGTGTTGCTGTAAACATGGATGGTCAAATGCCAGAGGCATTGACAGCATGGGTAGCACCAGTAACAGGTGTACTAGCTGATTGTGCTGGACTCTCTGCTGAAGAAAGATGGGGTAAATCCGTCGAAATTCTTCAAGCAGGTGGATGGACAGCAAGTGATTGGGGTTCACACCCAGGTGGTGCTGACAGAGCTGTCGCACCTACAGGTGTTAAAGGACCTAATGGAGAAACACCACCAAGTGATATGTTGTTATACGCACCTGGTGCTGGTTATGACCCATTAAGATCAACAATGTCATTATTCATAGCTGATTGGATGCAACAGCTTGGATTTGATGTTACAGCTAGACCAACTGGATTTAGCGTTATTGTAGATAAGGTATTCACACCAGAAAACTGTGAAGACTGGTACTTCTACATGTTAGGTTGGGGCTTAAGTGCATTCCCTGATCACCCAGAAGCATTCTTTGCTTCTTACAACGATACCTGCGAAGGTGGATATAACACACCTGGATTTAACAACGCAGAGTTCGATGCACTTGTCGGAGAATTTAATAAAGCTAAGACTGTAGCAGAAGCTATTGCTCTTTCTCAGCAAATGGAAGCTATATTATTTGAAGAAATGCCATATTTGGTACTCTTCAATGTACCTACACTTGAGGTATATAGAAATAACGTAGAATTCCCATTCACTGACGTATTAGATGGATTAACAGGAACTGGTGGAGGTTATCCTTCATTAGTTAAAGTTTCTAGCTAATTAAAATTATTAATAAAATGGCGGGTAATTTACCCGCCATTTTATACTAAATAGGTAAAATATGGCTGAATACATCATTAGACGCACATTTCAAATGACAATTGTCTTCTTCTTATTTCTCGTCTTTTCTTATTTACTTTTTAATGCAATTCCTGGAAATGCCTTTTCAAGTTTATTGCTCAACCCAAATTTGCCTCCTGATGCCTATCAGAGAGTATTAGAAATATATGGTCTTGATAAACCACTTTTAGAACGTACTCAAATGTATATAGTCAATTTCTTCAAAGGAGATTTTGGCTATTCTTATAAGTATTTTCCAAAAACACCAATTGAACTTATTGCAGAAAGACTTCCAAGAACTCTTATGCTTTTTTCAATTGTTAATATTGTTGCTTTTTATACAGGTTTTTTTATTGGAAAAGTATTAGCTTGGAGAAGAGGATCCAAGGCTGAAACATGGATTACTGTAACTTCAGTATTTTCATACACAGTTTTTTATCCATGGTTTGCATTGATGATGCTTTGGGTATTTGGATATAAACTTGGATGGCTACCTATTGGTAAATTTCTCTATCCTGAAAAATGGTATGATGCTCCTTTCGATAGTGATGTCGTTTTTACTTCAATGATAAAATTTACTGTAGTTGTTTCTCTTATACAATTTGCAGCATATTTAGCATCTAGAGGTATTGAATCTCTAAGTCTTAGAAGAAATATAAGATTTGGTAGTTTAATAGCAATATTTATTGGTAGCTATTTTTATTGGAACAATGGCGAAGCATTAATACAAAAACCCTATGCTTCAGATATTGCTTATCACATGATATTACCTGTGATGGTTGTCACAGTAGTAGCTTTTGCTGGTACAGCTCTCTTAACTAGAACAACAATGATGGAAGTATTGAAGGAAGATTACATATTAACCGCTCGAGCTAAAGGTATAAGTCAAAAAAGAATAAGAGACAGGCATGCAGCAAGAACTGCACTTCTCCCTGTTGTGACTTCATTTATTTTTACAATAGTAACTATTATTGACGGATCTGTATTGACTGAACAGATATTTTCATGGCCTGGAATGGGTCAACTATTACTTCAAAGCGTACTGGAAGAAGATATACCAGTAGCTATGGCAACATTTTCGTTTGTTGGTGTGTTTGCATTAATTGCTCACTTACTTGCTGATGTTTCATATTCATATTTAGATCCAAGAATTAGGATAAAATCTCAAGGGTAATTATGGAAGAAAATATAAATCAAGATTTACAAAAAGAATTACGTAGAGAAGCAATAAAAAGAAATTGGCAACTTTTTAAACAAAGCAAATTAGGAATGATAGGTTTGTATATTGTCATTTTCTTTTTATTTTTAGCTTTACTTCAACCTTTTTTATTTATTACTGGAATCTGGAACAAAGGAGTATATGATCCAGTTGTTGGCTATGAACCGATTAAAGACACTCTGCTTGTAGTTGAATGTCCAAAAGAATACCCAACAGAAAAATATGAATCTTATTCAGATTGTCCTGCAAAAGGTGAGGTCAATGTTAAAAAACTTTACATGGCACCTGGAGTAGAAGTAGGAGATATGTATGAAACCTTTATACAACCTGCACCTCCTTCTAGAAGGCATTTACTAGGTACAGACTCATTAGGTAGAGATATATTTTCACAAATAATGGAAGGTAGCCAAGTAGCATTTATCCTTGGTCTACTAAGTGCAACCTTAGGAGTTGGTATTTCTACAATTCTTGGCACTATTGCAGCATTTTTCGGTGGAAGAATTGATGCGTATTTAATGAGACAATCGGATCTAATTTTAATGCTTCCAAGTTTGCCATTGTTGTTTATTATTTCTGCTTTTGCAGAGCTAAAAGTATGGCACTTAGCCGTTGTTCTTGGAGTACTAGGTGGACTAGGTGGATCTGTGATAACTATCAAGTCTCAAGCTCTTCAAGTTAAAGTCAAACCTTTTGTAGATTCTGCAAGAATAACAGGTGGATCTAACATGAAAATATTATTTTCACATGTTCTTCCTAATGTTGCTCCATTAGCATTATTATTTATGGTCTTTAGTGTCACAGGCGCTATTGCTTCTGAGTCAGTTTTATCATTCCTTGGGCTATTAAATATAGACATGAGTTGGGGAATAATGATTTATCTTTCACAAACTGATGGCTTTATATTTTCTGGCATGAGATATTGGTGGCTAATTTTACCTGCTGGTCTTGCAGTTACATTTTTAGCAGGTGGATTTTACTTAGTTGGTAGAGGACTTGATGATGTTTTCAATCCTAGATTGAGAAAGAGATAAGATGTCAAAAGATGTATTAGTTGTTAAAGATTTAAACATGCATTATGAAACTCTTTCTGGAAACGTTTCTGCTGTTAAGAATGTTTCATTTTCAGTAAAAGAAGGTGAATCTTTCGGACTTGTAGGTGAATCAGGTTGTGGTAAAACCTCTGTAGCAATGTCTCTGTTACAACTTCAAGCTGATAATGCGAAAATATCTAGTGGAAGTATTTCGCTTGATGGAATAGAAATGGTTGGCATGTCTGAATCAGAATTAAGAAAAGTACGTTGGGATGGAATCAGTATCGTCTTTCAAGGAGCAATGAACGCTTGGAATCCTGTAGTAAAAGTAGGAGAGCAAATTAGAGAAGCTATAAGAGAACATTATCCTAATAACACAAAAATTCAAAATACTGAAAAAATAGAAAGTTTATTTAAAATGGTAGGTTTAGATTCGTCAATTATGGACAGATTTCCACATGAATTATCTGGTGGTATGAAACAGAGGGCTGTTATAGCACTTGCCTTATCTTGCGATCCAAAAGTTGTAATTGCTGACGAACCAACAACTGCACTTGATGTAGTTATACAAGATCAGATACTAAAAGAGATTAAAAAAGTACAAGAACTTTTAGGATTAAGTTTAATTTATATATCTCATGATATTGCAGTAATTGCAGAAATGACTGATCAAATGGCTGTTATGTATGCTGGGTCAATAGTTGAAATTGGTCCTACTGATCAAGTATTCAGTAATCCAAAGCACGCTTACACAAGATTATTGTTGGAATCAACACCATCTGTTGTTGGTGAAAAGAAAAAATTAAGATCATTAGAAGGAGAACCACCAAGCTTAATAGACGAGGATGCAGGTTGTTCTTTTTCTCCAAGATGTCCTGATCCGTCAGATAATTGTAAAAGTGGCAATTCTGAAATGGGATTAATTGAAGTTGCTGATGGACATTTCGCTGATAAATGTTGTGTGGAGTGTGGATAAATGAAAAAAAATGTTATTGAGGTAAAGAACTTAGAAAAGTATTTTGAAGTTTCAGGCGGATTTTTTTCAAGAAAAAAAGCTACCGTTAAAGCTGTTGATGATATAACTTTTGAAATTCCTTTTGGTGAGAGTTTAGGATTAGTTGGTCAAAGTGGATGCGGTAAGACAACAACTGCAAGAGCACTATGCTTGCTAGATCCTAAAACTGGGGGAGAGGTTAACTTCTATAATAATGAGACATCTACTATGCAAAGTATTGATGAACTTGAAGGTGAAGAATTAAAGAAATTTAGAAGAAATATTCAAATGATATTTCAGGACCCTTATGAATCTCTTAATCCAAGATGGACAATTAAAGATATTATTTTAGAACCACTTAATATACATAACATTGGTGATTTAGATGAAAGAGAAGAGGCGGTCGCAGAAATACTGCAAACTGTTGGATTGACACCGCCTGAAAATTATATGCCAAGATATCCTCATGAATTATCAGGAGGACAAAGACAGAGGGTATCTATTGCAAGAACTCTTATAATGAAACCAAAATTTGTGGTGTGTGACGAGCCAACATCTATGTTAGATGTATCAATAAGAATTTCAATAATGGATTTAATGTTAAATCTTGCAAAAGATCTTGAAGTTTCTTATCTTTACATAACACATGATTTGGCAGTAGCAAGATATATGTGTAATAGGATAGCTGTTATGTTTAATGGAAAAATTGTAGAAATTGCTGAAACTGAAGAGTTATTAAATAATCCAGTACATCCCTACACAAAGAGATTGATTTCCTCTATTCCAGTTCCGGATCCATCATACGATAGAAAAGTTTATGATATTAATTTCGATGAACTCGATTCACTTATTGATAAACATGGTTCAGACAGTCCTATGATTGATATTGGTAATGAGCATTACATCGCAACTCATGATGTTAAGGGTCTTATTTGAAATTTAAGGATATTTTCCTTGCACCAAATTTAATAACATTATCACGCCTAATAATCGTTATAGTCATTTTTTTTCAATTTACACCTAATGATTTTGAAGTTGTTACTTTAATAGTGTTCATTGCAATAGTTGGATTAAGTGATTCATTAGATGGCATTGTTGCTAGAAGATTTAACTTAGTTTCAAAGTTAGGAACAATCCTTGATCCATTCACAGACAGAGTCGTATTTATTCTTCTTTTATTTTGGATAAGAGAGATAATACCTACTTATTTTCTAATTGGGATAATTGTCAGAGAAACACTTATATTGATTGGATCTTTAATTGTTTTGTTCACTAAAAGAGAGATAAAAGTTTCTAAAAAAGGAAAAGTATCAACGGTACTTATGTTTGTTATTATTTGTTTATACGTACTTAATATGGATATTTCAATTGTATTTATAGATGAGTTAGCTATTGCAACATTAATATTATATTTTTATGTTGCTTTTGAATATTTATATAACTTAATATATAAACATGGATGATCATACTAAACCACTTGAAAAACAAGATAACGATAATAATGTTAAGTTCTTACTAACATTATTAAATTTAGAATTGATGTCTTCATCTTGGATCCTTCAAAATGGTAAATATACTATTGGTAGATTATCAAGCCACCAAGTTATCCTTGATGATGTAACTGTATCAAGAAACCATGCTTCCATTGAAATAATCAATGAGGAAGTCAAAATTTATGATAATAATTCCACAAATGGTGTTTACATCAATAATGACTTAATTGAGAATCATGCAAATATAAAATCTGGTGATAAATTACAAATTGGAAAGTTTCAACTACTATTCACAAAAGTTTAATTATGAATATCGGTCAACTAGTAAAAGAATTAAAGAAAAGTTTCCCATCAGTAACGATATCTAGAATAAGATTTTTAGAAAAGGAAGGATTGATAAAACCAAAAAGGTCCTCTGGTGGCACAAGAATATTCACAGAAAAGGATTTAAAAAAATTAAATAAGATATTAGACCTACAAGAAAACCAATTTTATAGCTTAAAAGCAATTAAAAATAATTCATCCTTATTAACTAAAAAGGATACTAAACAAATTATTATTTCAGAATATAGCAAACACGATGTTTTAAAAAATTCTGGAATTAGTGATAAAGAATTCGATGAATTAGTAAAGTATGAGTTTGAAGATGAGAAAGAAATTTATAATAGTCTTGATCTTGAAAGATTAAAGTCTTGGTCTTATTTTTTAGAATTAGGACTTCAACCTAGAAATTTTACAACTATTAAATCCGTATCTGATAGAACGGAAGGTTTTACAGATTATTTGATATCCACTATTCAAGATGAAAATACAAACGAAGAATTAATTGTTGAGAATTTAACAAAAATTATTAAAGGCTTAATATTAAAAAAATAATTTTAATCTCGTTTGTTTTAATATTCTTTATTCAACCTGTAAACGCTCTTGAATCAGTAGAAGTACCAATAACTGCTGAGGTTTATCTTTCATATGATTATGAATATAAAAAGCTTATGTATGCCAAAAATATTGATACAAGTATTGCTCCTGCATCTATAACTAAGTTAATGACAGCTCTTTTACTATATGAAAATTTCCCATTAAATCATGAATTTATCACCTCTTATCCCTCAAATTATGCATATTCGGGTAAAGTTGCTTATATACCAGAGGGCATCTCACTCACTACTGAAGAGCTTTTAGAGCTATTATTAGTTTATTCCGCTAATGATGCAGCATTTATTGTAGCTAATTCTGTTTATTCAAGTTATGAGCAATTTATTAATGAAATGAACAACAAAAGTAAAGAGTTGTCGATGAATTCTACAAACTTTGTCAATCCTGATGGATTGGATGAAGTAAATCATGTCACTACAGCTAATGATCTTCTTAAATTAAGTATTTACATATTAGAAAATACAAAATTACTGGATATTACGAGTAAAGAAGATATTTTATTAGATAAATTGGATAAAAAATTATATAAAAATACAAACTTAATTATTAATAGTGGGTTTATTGGACTTAAGACAGGATGGACATCTGATGCAGGATTAACATTTATTGGATTCAATCAAGAAAACAATAGAAAAATAATAACTATTGTAAATAAATCTTTTGTTGATGAAGAAAAGTTAAACCATTTTTTAGATACAAAAATTTTATATCAAGAATCAAAGAATAATTACGACAATGTTCAAATACTTGATAAAGAAACTGACATATTTAAAATTAAGAATTCTAAAAATGTAAACATGATAAAAAATAATAAAGATTTCTATATATTTAAAAATTTAGAAGATGATGAATTAACTTATTCAGTTTCTATTAAAAATAATATATTTAAAATATTTTATCCAGAAATAAATGAAGAAAGAAAATATAAAATTAATGCTACAAAAAAAATTGAATATAATTTTCATTGGTCAAATAGATTTCTAAATAATATCTTCAATAAATAATCTTTTATAACACTTTAATTAGAATTTAATTATGCAAAGTAAAGTTTACGTTGAAGTAGGTTCAATTCGATTAGAAGAAGAAACTGAGACACCAATTATGCTTCTTCAGCAGCCAAATACTAATAAAGTTCTTCCAATTTGGATTGGTACAATAGAAGCTGTTTCCATAGCATATGCACAAGAAGGTTTTGTTCACCCTCGTCCACAAACACATGATTTACTTGTAAACATTATTGAATCACTTAATTCTCAAATTATTGAAGTTTGTATCACGGACATACAAGATAAAACTTATTTTGCTGAAATTAGTTTATTAACTGATGATGGTGAAGTTAAATTATCTTGTCGACCAAGTGATGCCATTGCTTTAGCATTAAGAGAGAAATCAGTTGATTTAGAAGAATTCATTGATTTCATTGACAATGTTAATCCAAACGATTTTTCCTAAAACCTTGATAAAATAAATAATCATAGTAGATTAATCATATGCAGCAGGGTTACACAGGTCCAGAAGTATGTAAAATTACTGGTATATCTTATAGACAACTTGATCACTGGACCACAACAAAATTAATTAAAGCATCTGTTAGAAATATTAAAGGTTCTGGATTTCATAGAATTTACTCCTTTAACGACATTGTTTTAGTGAAATTAGTAAAGAAGTTAAGGTCTGCTGGTATAAGTTTACAAAAAATTAGAATTGCATTAAAAAATGTAAACAAAATATTAGGAAAAAATTCAAATATTTCAGACGTCTCTATTTTTTCTGATGGATCATCTATCTATGTTTTAACTGACAATGACCAAATGATTGACTTACTAAAAAAAGGTCAAGCAGTTTTTGGTATATCACTAGGGCCTGTACACACTGAAACGGAAGCTGAAATACTATCACTTTATCCTGATAAAGTTTCAGCTGCTAATAGATGAAATTTGCTCATCAATCAGAAAAGATATCTGTACACACTGAAACGGAAGCTGAAATACTATCACTTTATCCTGATAAAGTTTCAGCTGCTAATAGATGAAATTTGCTCATCAATCAGAAAAGATATTTGCAAACCATTTAGATTTATTTGATATTAAATGGATTTATGAACCTAAGAGCTTTCCTTTGAAGTGGGGTAGTGGTGCTATAAAAATGATGTTTACTCCTGACTTTTACTTACCGGAAATGGATATTTATATAGAAATTACAACCATGGATCAAAAGCTTATAACGAAGAAGCAACGTAAAATTAAGCTAGCTAGAAAACTGTACCCAATGAATACATTCAAGCTTATAAATGAACAACAGTTTTATAATTTCTTAACTAAGGACAATGAAAATCTAGTCAAAGAAGCTATCGCTAGCTGAATACTTGAGCAAACTTTCAACATTATCTATTCCTAAACTTTTTGCTATTTCCAATTCTTTAGATATAGAAGTATTACTCATTAATCTATTATCTGTGTTTAAATAAACATTAAATCCTAAAGCAATTAAATCAACAATTGGATGAGAATCAAAATTTTCATACATATTTGTATGAATATTTGAAGTTATGCAGATTTCTAAAGGTATTTGTTGTTCAATAATCTTCATTGCGGTTTCTCCAGGTTTATT
>LUMP01000010.1_pt1 | contig 72984 bp, 56 predicted proteins | sample 729641 | NCBI WGS metagenome assembly LUMP01 (sample SAMN03860260, study PRJNA289734) | marine metagenome | biome: seawater column; feature: ocean; material: water; isolation source: Red Sea water column Station 12 - depth 47m | place: Saudi Arabia: Red Sea | collected 2011-10-15 | depth 47 m | reverse complement strand
GTTTCATTAAGCTTTAATAAAGCATAATTACTATTCAAAGCTCCGTTTGATTCATTATAATTTTTTAAACCAATTTTTTCAGCATCAAATTTTGAAATAGTTATATAATTATCCCATGATACTCTAGTCAATGGATCTGGAAATTCTTGTAACCAAGGATTGTTAGCTTGTTGCCCATCACCCATTCCAATTTTAGAATACAAAATCAAATCATATCCATCATTATTGACAGATGTTAACTGAGATATGTATGTAGAGTATTGTAGATTATTATAATTTAACTTAACACTACTTTTTGAAGAATAAACTCCATCGTGTAAAGAAGAGTTCCAATTTTTGGATGAATCCAAAATATTATTTTTCCAATTCTCTTTGATTTCATCATAAAAAGAACTTTTGCTATCAGACCAACTTAATAAACAATCTTCAAACTGTTTGGTATCAAAAAGAGGTTTAATGGTTGGTTGTGTTAAACTATATTCTCCATTTATAAATTCAAAATCTCCCCACGATTCTAGTTGATGGGGAGTTGCTGCAACGTGTGAAGAACACATAGCAGTTTCATCAATTTTCATTGAAAAAGTAACACTAAAATTTAGTTTTTTTAAAGCTTCAGTAAAATCCTTTGAATCAGATAATGTGTAACAAGGATTTACACCACTCATTATTAATCCTTTAATATCTCCTTTTTTTATTCTGTTTAAAAGACTGTTTACATTAGAATCACTACCATTTCTGACTAAAGAAACTTTAGTATCACTTTTTACATTGGAATTTAATATGTCATTAATTCTATTAGTAATTATTTGAGCACTTAAATCATCTAATCCACAAACAACAACAGACTGTGAAGAATTAGAAAGTAAGTGTTCAGATGTATAATTTACTTTCTTTACTAACTCATCTGAAATAGATTGAATTGAGCTAGAATCACCTGAAATTTTTTTGTATAAGTGAGCTAAAAACAATTTTTGATCACTAACCGATAAAGGAATTCTTAAATCTGCATTCGATCCAGTAATCGACATGTTTGATTCAATTTGTATATGTTTAGACATAGAAGCTTTTCCATTATTTTTATTTGGAATTCTCCCTTTGACATAATCATGATCATAATTTGAACCTTGCCAATCACCTAAAAAATCTGCACCTATTGAAACAATACATTTAGCATTTTGAAAATCATAATAAGGAAGTGCTCTCAACCCATACATTAACTCGTGTGCATCTAGTGTTGCAGATTCTGAAATTGAATCATACTCAATATGTTCAACATTAGGGTATTTACTAATGAATTCAGAAATAATTTTTTTGCTAGTTGGACTGTTAACAGTTGATGTTAAAAGGACAACTGGCTGATTAAGTGATTTTAATGAATTTAATTGAGCTTTAATATTATTGTTAAAGTTCTCCCAAGAAACATCTTCCTGATTAATCGTTGGTCCTTGAACTCTACCACTATCGTATAGACTAAGAACAGAAGCATTTAGTCTTGCATTTGCATATCCATTGTATAAGAGACAGACCAGGGACAATTCTATCAGGCTGCACAACATATGGCACAGATTTATGAACTGGTCCTTCACAGCTTGCAAGTACAGCAGCTGTTGTACTAAAGCCCAAATACTTTAAAAAATCTCTTCTATTTGTGTCAGCGTTGTTAACTGAATCGTTTGAAAAAATATTTTCTTCAATAGGAAGTTTTTCAACAAACTCATCGTGTCTAATTTTATCAAGGCCATCATTAGGCTTTAACTCAACTTCACTTTTCCAATATTTTTTTTCTTGACTCATTTAATCAAAATTTAATAATGGCATTTACCACATTCCAGTCCACCCATTTGAGCAGCAGTTAATTTTTCAACTCCATATTTCTTAGACAATTCTTTGTGAATTTTTGTATAATATTCATTGTCTTTTACTTTAATATCAGACTCTCTATGACAATTAATACACCAACCCATTGTTAAAGAGGAATGCTGATAAACAATCTCCATTTCCTCAATGGGACCATGACATTCTTTACAATCAATGCCTGCAACATTTACATGTTGAGAATGATTAAAGTACACAAAATCAGGAAGGTTATGTATTCTAACCCACTTCACAGGTTCTGTTTCACCAGTATAAGTTCTACTCTGTTCATCCCATCCAACAGCCTTGTATAATTTTTTTATTTCGTTAGTGTAAAAGTCTTTTGTGTATCCCTTTTCAAGATCTTCTTCTCCATTGTATTCAGCAATATTTTCATGACAATTCATACATACATTAAGCGAAGGTATTCCCGAATGTTTAGACTTTCTGGCAGAAGAATGACAATATTGACAATCGATTTGGTTATCCCCAGAGTGAATTTTATGAGAATAATGAATTGGTTGAACAGGCATGTATCCCTGATCAATACCAATTTGCATCATCCATCCATATGCAAAATATGCACTTGAAAGTAAAAAGAATACCACTGAACAGAACACTAAAAACTGATTTTTTATAAATAATTTCCAAACTGGAACTTTAAAAACCGGTTTAGGCTCTTCAAACTCAATTCCATTTTTCTTTGCTATTGCTTTTAGAGTTTTATTAACCATAAATAGCATGGTTACAAGAACTAAAAGAATTATAACAAGAACTATCAAGATAACATCAGTTGATACTGATCCTCCACCTGATGATTGTGAAGCAGCTGCAGTAGTAGCAACAGCAACAACGGGCTCAGGCTTATAATCAGTGTAGGCAAGAATATTATCAATATCCATATTAGAAAGCTGAGGGAATGCATTCATTGCAGCTTTGTTATATTCCTCCCAAATTGCTACTGCTCTTTCATCGCCAGCTTTTATCATAGCCGAACTGTTTTTAATCCAACTGTATAGCCATTCTTTTTCATATTTTGCTGAGACACCTGCCAATGCAGGCCCAATAAGGTTTTTATTTAGCTTATGACAAGCTGCACAATTAGCATTAAATAAAGACTTGCCTTTAGCAATATCAACATCTTGTGAATAAGCATTAAAAGAGAAAGAAAAAACTAAAAATAGAAGCGCTAAAAATTTAGACACAGAAAGTTTCTTAAATGGTAGATTTAGATGTTTGTTTTTTATAGTTTCCAACAATTAAAAAATTGCTTGATTTTAGGACACAAAAATAATAAACAATAACCAGACAAAAAATATATTTTGAATCTATTTTTTAATTTTTAACATTTCTAAATAATGGACTTTTTTTAACCACATTATTTTTTAAATAATTGTGTAAAATTTTATAAAAATCTAAAGAATTATATTTGTCTTAATGAGTCGTAAAATTTTATTTCTAAGTTGTCTGTTTTTTTGTTCTATAACGTTTTCACAATCAGACAAATATAACTTGAAAAATGATTCAAAATTTGATAGTATTCTCAAAATAAAAAAAAGAGTAGACAAAAAAATTTTTGATGAAAATTATTATTCAATTCAAGTTTTTAGTGGAGGATACAATCTGGGAGATTCTATATCTAAATATGTAAATGAAAAATATTTGGGTGATAGTATTTATTTTTATTTTGAGACACCTAACTACAAGGTTCGAATTGGAAAATATAAATCAAAGATTGAAGCTGAGAAAAAATTAAAAGAAATTAAAAAAGAATTTAAATCAGCATTTGTATTTAAACCTTCAAAATAAACTATTATTTTTTTAGAGTCTTTTTAACCTTGAGCTCGTTAAAACATTCTAAAGTGTCTCCAATTTTAATATCGTTGTAGTTTTTAAGTTGAATTCCACAATCATAACCTTTTGAGACTTCTTTTACATCATCTTGAAACCTTTTTAAAGATGCAAGCTCAGTAGTAGTAATTACAATACCTTCTCTAATTAATCTAACTTTAGATTTTCTAAGAATTTTTCCATTCATAACCATACAACCGGCAATTGTTCCAACTTTAGATATTTTAAATGTTTCTCTAATTTCAGCAGAACCAGTAACCTCCTCTCTTAACTCAGGAGATAACATGCCTTCGATAGCATCCTTTAAGTCATTAATTGCATCATAAATAATTGAATAATTTCTAATATCAACTTCCTCCTTATCAGCTATTGATCTGGCATTACCAGTTGGCCTTACATTAAATCCAATAACTATTGCTTCGGAAGCAGAAGCAAGCAAAATATCTGATTCTGTAATTGCACCAACAGCTTTGTGAACAATATTTACATGAATTTCGTCAGAAGATAATTTTTGAAATGAATCTGAAAGCGCTTCAACAGAACCATCAACATCACCCTTTAAAATTATATTAAGTTCTTTAAAATCGCCAATAGCAATTCTTCTTCCAATTTCATCAAGTGTTATGTGTTTTTGAGTTCTAACACTTTGCTCTCTTACTAGCTGTGTTCTTTTAGCTGCAATTTGTTTAGCTTCTTTTTCATCAGCAAAAACATTAAATTTATCTCCAGCTTGTGGAGCACCATCAAGTCCTAAAACAGAAACTGGCATTGAAGGACCAGCTGTTTTAATTTGGTTTCCTCTTTCATCATACAAAGCTCTAACCTTACCACTGTACTGTCCTGCTAAAACATAATCTCCAATTTTAAGAGTTCCCGCTTGCACTAGCAAAGTAGAAATGTATCCCTTGCCTTTATCTAATCTTGCTTCAATCACTGAACCATTTGAAAATTTGTTAGGATTTGCTTTTAACTCAAGCATTTCTGCTTCTAAAAAGATTTTTTCCATTAATTCATCAACACCTGTACCTTTTAAAGCAGAAATATCATGCGATTGAATTTTACCACCCCAATCCTCAACCAATAAATTCATTCCTGATAATTTTTCCTTTATTTTGTCAGGATTTGCAACATCTCTATCAATTTTATTTATAGCAAAAACTATGGGAACATTAGCTGCTTGGGCATGACTTATAGCTTCTTTTGTTTGGGGCATAATATCATCATCAGCCGCAATCACTATAACTACAATATCAGTAAGTTGAGTTCCTCGAGCTCTCATAGCAGTAAATGCTTCGTGACCTGGGGTATCTAAAAATGTAATTTTATTGCCATTTTTAAGTTTAACATTATAAGCTCCAATATGTTGAGTAATACCACCTGATTCACCCGCTATAACATTTTCTTTTCTTATGTAATCTAGAAGTGAAGTTTTACCGTGATCAACATGTCCCATTACTGTGACAATTGGTGGTCTAGGTAATAAATCCTCAGGAGAATCAGAAGTTTCCTGAATTGACTCTTCAATTTCAGCAGTCACAAAATCAACTTCGTAACCAAACTCATCAGCTACCACAGAAAGAGTTTCTGCATCTAGTCTTTGATTCATTGTTACCATTATTCCTAGAGACATACATGCAGAAATAATATCATTTCCAGAAACTTCCATCATTGTAGCAACCTCACCGACTGTAATGAATTCTGTTACTTGAATAACTTTCTTATCAGCTTCAATTTGTTCCTCTTCTTCAAACCTTTTTTTATGCGTATCTCTCTTTTCTTTTCTATACTTAGCTGCTTTAGATTTTGATGATTGTAGTTTTTCTAATGTATCTTTTATTTGTTTTTGAACCTCATCATCAGAAGGTGATACAGAAGTCACTTTGCTTCTTTTTTTAATATCTGATGTATTTTTTGAGCTATCTTTTTGACCGACTACATCTTTAGCTATTCTTCTTCGCTTTCTTTTAGATTTTGAGCTTTCATCTTCAGATTCAGGCTTTTTAAACTTTTCTAGATCAATTTTTTCTCCAGTTTTCTTTAAACCAGAAAGTTTTTCATACTTAGTTTGAATCTTCGATTTTTTTTCATCACTTTTTGAATCTTCTAAATCAACAGATGATTGGATTTTCTCGTTATTTACAATAGGATCTTTTGGTTTATCCTCTTTCTTTTTATCTAGGTTTATTTCACCAACCTTTTTAAACTGGTGAAAAGATGATCTAGAAGTGATTGTTCCACTTTTAGTTTTTTCCTCTTTCTCTTGTTCAAACTTAATTCTTAACTCCTCTTTCTCTTTTTGTTTTTCTTCAATTAAGTCGTGTGATTCAACTCTACTAGATCTATCAGAACTAAACTCAGCAAGAAGCAAATCGTATTGAGCTTGAGAAATTTTAGTAGTAGGTCTTGCCTCAATTTCATGCCCATTCGATGAAAGAAACTCTACAACTCTTTCAAGAGAAATATTGAATTCTCTAATTACTTTATTTAATCTTATTTTATTTACTTCACTCATTAATTTTCTTCAAACTCTTCACTCAAAATTTTCCTTACATCAACAATAGTTTCTTCTTCTAAATCAGTTCTTTTGACAAGGTCATCTATGTCTTGTTCTAATATACTTTTAGCTGTGTCTAACCCAACTTTTTTAAATTCATCAATAATCCAAGAATCAATTTCATCAGAAAATTCAGTAAGCTCAACATCTTCCTCTGAACCTTCTCTAAACACATCGATTTCATAACCAGTTAATTGACCAGCTAATTTAATATTATACCCTCCTCTTCCGATTGCTTTAGAAACCTGATCAGCATCTAAATAAACTTGAACAGTTTTATTATCATCATCAATTTTTAATGATGTAATTTTAGCAGGGCTTAAAGCTCTAGTTATATATAATTGAGTATTGTTAGTATAGTTAACTACATCAATATTTTCATTACCTAATTCTCTAACAATTCCATGAATTCTAGAACCTTTCATTCCAACACATGCTCCAACAGGATCAATTCTATCATCATAAGAATCAACTGAAACTTTTGCTTTTTCACCAGGAACTCTAACAACTTTTTTTATGTTGATAAGGCCATCAAAAACTTCAGGAATATCTTGCTCAAAAAGCTTTTCTAAAAATTTAGGTGAAGTTCTAGACATAATAATTGCAGGCTTTGTTCCTTTAAGTTCAACCGATTCAATAATACCTCGAACTGAATCACCTTTTCTATAAAAATCTGAGGGAATTTGTCTATCCTTTGGCATTATAATTTCATTACCATCATCGTCTAAAAGAATCACTACGTTATGTCTTATGTGATGAACTTCTGCAGTATAAATTTCACCAACTAAATCAATAAATTGCTTATAAATAATTCCATTATCATGTTCATGAATTTTAGCAACTAGATTTTGTCTCAAAGACAAAACAACCCTCCTGCCTAAGTCGACAAGCTTGACCTCTTCAGAAACATCTTCACCAACCTCAAAATCAGGTTCAATTTTTCTAGCTTGGGTTAATGATATTTGACTGTTGTCATCTTCAACTTCATCGTCAGCAACAACTACTCGATTTCTCCATATTTCAAGGTCACCTTTATCAGGATTAATGATAACATCGAAATTTTCGTCATCACCAAATTTTCTTTTTAATGTATTTCTAAAAACTTCTTCGAGAATAGACATCAAGGTTACCCTATCGATAAACTTTTCATCTTTAAACTCAGAAAAAGATTCAATTAATGATAAATTATCCATGTTTTTTAAGTTATATATAATAAAGGAGGGGACAATGTCCCCTCTTTAATTTTCATTCAGCTGTGCAAATATATAAATATATTGCAAACTTTTGTTGGCCTACTAGGGATCGAACCTAGACTCTTCTGGACCAAAACCAGACGTGTTGCCAGTTACACCATAGGCCAAGTGGGTGCAAATTTAAAATAAGTTTCAATTATAAACCAGTTTATATCAAATAAATATTACTTCTATGTTTAACGGACAATTAACTAAATAATTGATAATGTTTATTTATTTTCGTTTATTCAAAAAAAATCATTTTGAGTTTTACTAAGTATAATAAGATTTTCGGGTTTATATGTGGGCTAATCGCTTTTTTAGTTTACTCACTAACAGTTGAACCAACAGCTAGCTACTGGGATTGCGCAGAGTATATTTCAACCTCAGCAAAATTACAAATTGGACACCCACCTGGGGCTCCTCTTTTTCAAATGCTGGGTGCTATTTTTTCCATTTTAGCTTTTGATGTGGAGCAAATTGCATTTACAGTAAATATGATGTCTGTAACATCAAGTGCATTTACTATTGTTTTTCTTTTTTGGTCAATTTCATTGATAACAAAAAAGATTCTAGGACTAAGTGATGTTATTGAAAAAAATGAGATTATAAAAGTTTTTGGTTCATCATTTCTTGGTGCTCTTACATTTACATTTACTGATAGCTTCTGGTTTAATGCCGTTGAAGCCGAGGTTTATGCTATGGCTACATTAATATTATCTATACTTTTTTGGCTAGGTTTAAAATGGGAATCTGAATTTGACACTGAGAGATCAGATAGATGGTTAATTTTAATTTCATTTGTTATTGGTTTATCATTCGGAGTTCATTTTATGGGGCTCCTTGCATTGCCATCCATTGGATTAATTTACTATTTCAAAAAATATTCAAAATTTGATTTTAAAAAATTTGTTTTAGCAAACATCATATCTGTTTCAATCCTATTATTCATATTTAAGCTTTTGTTACCATCAACTTTAAAATTATTTGGTTATTTGGAAGTTTTTTTTGTTAATGAATTGGGCCTCCCTTTTAATTCAGGAACAATTTTCACAGGATTTCTTTTAGTATTCCTTTTATACAGTTCAATAAAGTACACACATAAAAGAAAACTATATAATCTAAACACTTTAATACTTTGTTTAACATTCATATTTATTGGGTTTTCATCTTGGTTAATGATTCCAATTAGATCAAATGCTGAAACAGTTATAAATGAAAATTCACCAAAAGATGCTAGATCCTTATTAGCGTATTATAATCTAGAACAATATCCAGATACATATTTGTTTTATGGTCCAATGTTTACAGACGCCTATGCAGGTCAAGATGAAGATGAGCCTTACAAGGACGATAAACCAAAATATGAAAAAGATGAAAGACTCAATAGGTATATAATTGTTAATGACTGGGAAAGAGGAAAAATTAATTCAAATAAAAAACATCGTGGATTATTCCCTAGAATGTGGAGCTCTGATAATGCAGTTAATTATTTAAAATACTATGGTTTTTTAGATTTTGAAATTAAAAAAGAATATAAAAATGAGCCTCAAATACAAGAAATCGTACAAAATTTTAGAAATGAAATTGATAATGATGATGTGACAGGTGAAGAATTTGGTGAGTTTTTGTCAAATTTTAGCAGTTATATTGATATTGAAAAGCCTAATTTGTTATCAAATTTGAATTACTTTTTTTCTTACCAATTAGGCCACATGTATTTGAGATATTTTATGTGGAATTTTTCTGGAAGGCAAAACGATAATCAATGGAAATTTGATCTAGAAAACGGAAATTGGATTTCAGGTTTTAAAATTGTTGATGAAGCTAGATTGGGTTCTCAGGAAAATTTACCCCAGGATGTAATTAACAATAAAGCTAGGAACAAATATTACATGATACCATTAATACTGGGATTAATAGGTTTCTTCTATTTATTAAAAATTGATTTTAAGACTTTTTGGCCTCTATTTCTATTATTTATTTTCACTGGAATAGCTCTAAAGTTTTATTTAAATGAAAGAGTCTTTGAGCCAAGAGAAAGAGACTATGCTCTAGTTGGTTCATTTTATGCATTTTCAATTTTTATTGGACTAAGTTTTATGTACTTTTTTAAATCCATAAAACACTATTTAAACGAACGTTACTCTTCCATAATCTCATTCATGATTGTATTAACTGCTCCTGTATTACTTGCATTCAATAATTGGGATGATCACGACAGATCTGATAGATATACAGCTCAAACTTTAGCTAAAGCATATCTTGATTCAATTGAGGAAGACAAACAAGCTATGATTTTTACAATTGGAGACAATGACACTTTTGCTCTTTGGTATGCTCAAGAGATTGAAGAACACAGAACTGATGTAAGGACAATAAACACTAGCTTAATAGCAACTGATTGGTATATGGATCAAATGAAGAGAAAGGCATACAAAAGCGAACCAATAAAATCCCAACTAAAACACAGTCAATATGCATATGGTGTAAGAGATTATATTAAATATGAGGCGCTAATTGATTCTGTAAGGTGGGACTTAAAAGATTTTATGAACTGGATAAGTAGTGATAATGAAAGAACTAAATACAGATTTTTACTAGAACAATATGGTTATGATAAATCTGATTTAAGTGAAGTACCAAAATTTACTCAAAACATGGTGTTTTACCCAACGAATAAGGTCCGATTTTACGTTAATAAAGAAAATGTTCTTAGTTCTGGTGTTGTAAAAAAAGAAAATGAAAATTTAATTGTTGATTATATAGATATCGATCTTCCAAAATCTGGTCTTTATAAAAATCAAATACTTATGCTCGATATTCTTTCTAAAAATGACTGGGAAAGACCAATATATTTTACGGGTGGAAGTTACAAAGATTCAGAATACTTGTGGATGAAAGATTATCTTCAGTTAGATGGATTAGTATACAAGCTTGTTCCAATTAAAACTCCATTAAATCCTGAAAATCCTTACCAGATGGGGAGAATTGATCCAAATAGTATGTACGAAATTGTAAAAAAATGGCAATGGGGTAATTCAGAATCAGATAAAATTTACCATGATCCTGAAACGAGGAAAAATAGTATAACTTTTAGAAGTAATTTACATAGACTTGCGGAAGAATTTATCTCACTTGGAGATTACGATAAGGCTAATGAAATTTTAGATCTTTCTTTTGAAAAATTACCTATTGAGTATTTTGGATATTATAGTTTAAGTGAACCCTATATAGGTAGCTATTATAAACTCGGAAAAATTGAAAAGGGTAGAGACTTATTTAAAAGAATTGAGGAAAAATATCATGATCAAATCAATTATTACTCAAAATCTATGCTTTATAATGAAAATAGTTTTGATTTAGAATCATATGCTGAAAATATTTTTACCTATAATGAAAGATTAAGAGGTCTTCTTGAAAATCAAATAAATTTAGGAGAAATTGAATTTGTGAGTGATTATATTCTAAAATATATGAATACATCTGATGTTTTTAAGAGCTTGTATGGTGAATATGATTTTTATAATTACATGACTAGCTTTATTGCTCCCTTGTATGCTACAAATAAAAATTTGGAAGCTCGAACTCTTTATGAAAAAATTAAAAATAAATCAACTTTGATCTAGATAAATTCATTTAGAAGGTTGATGAGTGTATTTGCATCTTGCTCACCACTCTGTCTCCAAACCATTTCACCTGATTTGTAAATCATTAAAGTAGGTAAACCTTTAATCCTGAGAGCTTGCGCCAACTCATTATTTTTATCAACATTGATTTTAATGACTTTTCCTTTATCACCAATAGCAGCTGCAACATCTTTTAAAACTGGATGCATTGAAGTTGATGATTCATTCCAATCAGTATAAAAATCCAAAAGAATTGGCATTTCAGAATCAATAAGTTCACCAAATTTAGACATATACAGAATTTAGCGTAAAAATAACATTTTTTATAAATAAGTGATTTTTACTGTTTTATATCAAACTATTTTAGGTTAATAAATATTAAGATTTCTAATCATTAGTTCGTAATTTAGAACCTACTTCAATGAATAAACCAAAACTTTTTTTGATTGATGCCTATGCTCTAATTTTCAGGGGATATTATGCTTTCATAAAAAATCCTAGAATTAATTCAAAAGGATTTGATACAAGTGCAATAATGGGATTTTTGAATTCAATATTTGATATTTTAAATAGAGAAAATCCTGATTATTTTTCAGTTGTTTTTGATAAAGGGGGTTCCAAAGACAGAAGAGAAATATTTCAAGAATATAAAGCTAATAGACATGCTACACCAGAACCAATTCTTGAATCAGTGCCAATTATTTATGATATCCTAAAAAACTTAGGTATTAATACAATTGATAAAGAAGGTTACGAAGCTGATGATATTATAGGAACTATTGCATTGAGAGCTGAAAAAGAAGGGTTTCAAACATTTATGGTAACTCCAGATAAAGATTTTGCACAATTAGTTACTAAAAATATATTCTTATATAAACCAGCTCGATTTGGAAATGGTATTGAAATTTGGGGAGTTGATGAAGTGAATAAGAAATTTGAAATTGATCATCCGATAAAAGTTATTGATTATTTAGGGATGATGGGGGATTCTGTTGATAATATACCTGGCCTCCCTGGGGTTGGAGATAAAACAGCTAAAAAATTTTTAAAAGAATATGGTTCTCTTGAGGGATTAATTGAGAACATAGAACATTTAAAAGGAAAATTAAAAGAAAAAATTGAAGATAATAAAGAGCTTGGTTTTTTATCAAAAAAATTAGCAACAATAATTACAAATGTTCCTGTTGAATTTGAACTTGAAGATTTAAAATTAAAAGCGCCCAATAATAATGAGATAACTAAAATTTTTACTGAACTTGAGTTTAGAAGATTAACTGAAACCTATAAAAAGCTTTTCGTTAAGGATAATGAAGAAATTAAAGAAATTGATAAGAATATTGACTTATTTACTAATATTGAGGAAGCTACCATATCTTCTAATAAATTTTTAATTCAAGATGTCTCTAACGAAACATCTTTTAGACTTTTACATGAAAAACTATCCAATGAAAAAACTTATTCTATTGATGTTAACAAAGAAAATTATTTAACTTTTTGTTGGACTGAAAATTCAATTTATTCTATTAATCTTGATCAAAGAAATTCAAATGAATTTATTAAAATAATTGAGCCATTATTTAGTGCAAATTCTAAAATTTATGTTTTTGATATAAAAAAAGTTTTACGTTTTTTAAATAAACACAACTTGAGCCATGATCCTAAAAAATTTTTTGATTTAAAAATTGCTAACTACCTAATTGATTCGAGCAGACGTGATGATTTTGAATCATTTTTAAAAATTTATGGTTTTAATTTAGGTTCTGAAGAAAGAGTATTTTATATAAATAAATTATCTACAATAATTACTAAAGAAATTATTGAACATGGAATTGAATCTCTTTTTGAAGATGTTGAGATGCCTTTATCTATAATTTTAACCGAAATGGAAAATGAAGGAGTAAATATTGATACCAAGTTGTTAGATGATATATACAAACAATTTGATAACTCTTTAAAAAAACTGCAATCCGAAATTTTTAGTTTCTCAGGTGAAGAGTTTAATTTAGCGTCTCCAAAACAACTCGGAGAAATACTATTTGATAAATTAAAAATCGAATCCAAGGCAAAAAAAACAAAGACTGGACAATACTCTACTAGTGAAGAAACTTTATCAAAGCTTTCTGAAAAACATAAAATAGTTGAAAAAATTCTAAAATGGAGATCTTTACAAAAACTCATCACAACATATGTTACTGCACTTCCAAAACAAATAAATAGTGAAACTAAAAGAATTCATACCATTTTTAATCAGACCCTAACATCAACTGGTAGATTAAGTAGTTTGAATCCTAATCTTCAAAATATCCCGATTAGAACAGAAAATGGAAAATTAATTAGAAAAGCTTTTACTCCAAGAGATGATAAACACATTCTAGTATCAGCAGATTATTCCCAAATTGAACTTAGAGTTATTGCTTCAATGAGTAATGACAAAAGTATGATTGATGCATTTAATAATGATGAAGATATTCATACCGCAACAGCTGCAAATGTTTTTGGAATTAAACTTAAGGATGTTACACCAGAACAAAGAAGTCATGCAAAAGTTGTAAACTTTGGAATTATTTATGGTGTTTCTGCTTTTGGATTGAGTAATCAAACCAAACTAAGTAGATCAGAATCAAAAGAAATAATAGAAAACTATTATAAATCATATCCTAAACTAAAAGATTTCACACAGGATCAAATTGAATTTGCTAGGGAAAATGGATATGTAAAAACAATTCTTGGAAGAAAAAGATTTTTAAATGATATAAATTCAAGAAATGCAATATTAAGATCCTCAGCAGAAAGAAATGCAATTAACACTCCAGTTCAAGGTAGCGCTGCAGATATTATAAAAATTGCAATGGTCAAAATCAATAACGAATTTCAAAATCAATCAATTAAATCAAAACTCATATTACAAGTTCATGATGAACTTATTTTTGATTGTTTAAAAGATGAATTAAACATTGTAAAAGAAATTATTTCATCAAGCATGCAAAGTGCCTATAAACTAAAAGTTCCTCTTAAAGTTGACATCGGACTAGGCAACAATTGGCTTGAGGCACACTAGGTTATATTTATTTTGTAAATCATTTGCAATATTGATTAATTATTGTAGTTTTGTCGACCATTAAAATAATTGATTTGGAATCTAATAGTTTTAAAACAGTTTCGATTAGAAAAGAAGACGTTCAAAAGAGATGGTTTCTTGTTGATGCAAGTGATCAAAATCTTGGTAGAATGTGCTCAAAAGTTGCCAAAATATTGAGAGGTAAGCATAAACCAAGTTTTACCCCTCACGTAGATTGTGGTGATAATGTAATTATAATTAATGCAAGTAAAATTAATTTGACTGGAAACAAATGGTCAGATAAAAAATATATTAGTTATACTGGATATCCTGGTGGACAAAGAGTAAAAACTGCTCAGCAACTATATGATAAAAATCCATCAATTATTGTTGAAAAAGCTGTTAAGGGTATGCTTCCTAAAAATAAATTAGGAGCTGCAATTTTTAAAAATTTGAGAGTTTATAATGATGAATTACACAAACAAGAGTCTCAAAGCCCTGAACCAATTAACTTAAATAACATATAATTTGGAAGTAGTTCACACAATAGGTAGAAGAAAAACATCTGTAGCTAGAATATACATGTCAAAAGGAAAAGACAATGTAATTGTTAATGGAAAAGACTACAAAGAATATTTTCCTACTACCACACAACAGTACAAAATAATGCAACCATTTCAATTAACTAACAATACTGGTAAATACGATTTATCTGTAAACGTTTATGGAGGTGGTACTACTGGACAAGTAGAAGCTATTAGACTTGCTATTTCAAGAGCATTGTGTGAAATTTCTGAAGATAATAAATCAGCATTGAAGAGTGAAGGATTGCTAACGCGAGATCCTAGAATGGTAGAAAGAAAGAAATTTGGTCAGAAGAAGGCCAGAAAAAAATTCCAGTTCTCTAAGAGATAATAGAGTTCTTGAATTAAGTTCATAATAATAACGTTGTCGAATTTCGTTAATCGAAATTTAGTTTAGCATCTAAACTGCCAAATGGTACGTTGCTAAAGAACAAGAAAGTAAACTAAAAAAAATGGCAAAAAAAACTGAAATCAAAGACCTTGTAAAGGCAGGTGTTCACTTTGGACATCTAACTAGAAAATGGAACCCTAACATGGCTCCTTTTATTTATTCCGAAAAAAACGGAATTCATATCATAAATTTATATAAGACAGTCAATAAACTTGAAGAAGCGTGCTCTGCTTTAGAAAAGATTGCATCATCTGGAAGAAAGATTCTTTTTGTTGCTACTAAGAAACAAGCAAAAAATATTATTTCAGAATGTGCTTCTGAAGTCAATATGCCTTATATCACTGAAAGGTGGCCTGGAGGTATGTTAACAAATTTTGTTACTATCCGAAAAGCTGTAAAAAAAATGTCTGCAATTGATAGAACAAAAGAAGACGGAACATTTGAAACTCTTTCTAAAAAAGAAAAATTAAGAGTTGATAGAACCAGAGCAAAACTAGAAAAGAATTTAGGATCAATAACTAGCATGACTAGACTTCCTGGTGCTCTATTTGTTGTAGATATTAGAAGAGAACATATTGCTGTAAGAGAAGCTAATAAACTTAATATTCCAATATTTGCTATGGTTGACACTAACACTGACCCTAATAAAGTTGATTTTGGTATACCCTCAAATGATGATGCTTCTAAGTCAATTGAAATTATTTTAAAGAAAGTGACTGAATCTATCAAAGAAGGTCTTCAGCAAAGAGATAAAGAAAAGGCGGAAAATGAAGCGAAGAAAGAAAAAGGTGATGAGCCTGAAAACAAAACTAAAGAAGAAAAAAAAGATAAATAAATATTATGAGTAATATAACTGCTGCAGATGTAAATAAATTAAGAAAAAGTACTGGTGCTGGTATAATGGATTGTAAGAAGGCGTTAGTTGAAGCTGAAGGTGATTTTGAACTAGCCATAGAAAATTTGAGAAAAAAAGGTCAAAAAGTTGCTGCAAAAAGAGCTGACAGAGAATCAAGTGAAGGTGCAGTTATAGCAAAAGTAAATTCTGATTCAAATTCTGGAGTCATAATTTCTCTTAATTGTGAAACAGATTTTGTTGCAAAGAATGAATCATTTATCTCTCTTGCTAATCAGATAGCTGAATTAGCATTAAGTTCCAATTCAAAAGAAGAACTTTTAGATACAAAAATTGAATCAATGTCTGTTCAGGAAAAATTAATTGAACAAACAGGTGTTATTGGTGAAAAACTAGAAATAGGTTCATTTGAAAAAATTAATTCAAACTTCGTTGGATCTTACATTCATGCTGGAAATAAAATTGCTACAATTGTTGGTCTATCAAATAATTTTGATGAATCATTTGAAGTTGCAAAAAATGTATGTATGCAAGCTGCGGCGATGAATCCAGTTGCCCTTGATGAAGATGGAGTAAGTAAAGAAATAATTGAAAAAGAAATTGAAATTGCTAAAGAACAGTTAAGAGCGGAAGGAAAACCAGAGGCTATGCTTGAAAATATAGCTAAAGGTAAATTGAAAAAATTTTTCAAAGACAATACTTTAATTAATCAAGCATTTATTAAAGACAATAAGACGTCAGTTAATGAGTACATTAAATCTGTAAACTCAGATTGTTCAATAACAGACTTTAAAAGGGTTTCCTTAGTGTAATTAATACACAACCCTTTTAAATACTATGATTATATTTACATAATCATTAAAATGCCATACAAAAGAATTTTATTAAAATTAAGTGGTGAAGCTCTTATGGGCAATAGGACCCATGGTGTTGACCCTGAAAGAATCAAGGCCTATTGTAAAGAAATTAGTGAACTTGTAAAAACTGGTGTTGAAATAGCAATTGTTATTGGCGGTGGTAATATTTTTAGAGGATTATCCGCAGCTAGCAATGGAATGGATAGAGTCCAAGCTGACTACATGGGGATGTTAGCCACTGTAATTAATGGACTTGCTTTACAAAGTACTCTTGAAGAAAGTGGTATTCAAACTAGGCTTCAAACAGCTCTTAAAATGGAATCAATTGCTGAGCCGTATATAAAAAGAAGAGCTGTAAGACATCTTGAAAAAAAGAGAGTTGTTATTTTTAGTGCTGGAACTGGAAATCCTTTTTTTACAACTGACTCTGCTGCAGTTTTACGAGCAATTGAAATTAATGCAGATGTTATTTTAAAGGGAACAAGAGTGGACGGAATATACAATTTAGACCCAGAAAAAAATAAAGATGCTATAAAATTTGAACATTTAACATTTGATGATGCCATTACAAAAAAATTAAAAGTAATGGATTCAACAGCATTTACATTAAGTAAAGAAAATAATTTGCCAATTATTGTTTTTAATATGAATAAACCTGGAAATTTGAAGAAAATTATTGATGGAAAACAAATTGGTACAATAGTTAATTAAATGGAAGAATTAGAGTTTATTTTAGAAGCTACAGAAGAATCAATGGTTAATTCCATTTCTTTTTTGGAAAAAGAGCTTTTAAATATTAGAGCAGGTAAAGCTAATCCTAATATGTTATCCAGTGTAAAAGTTGATTATTATGGTGCACAAACTCCATTAAATCAAATTGCTAATATTAATACCCCAGATTCACAAACCCTGTCCATTCAACCATGGGAAAAAGATAAACTTGAAGATATAGAAAAGGCTATTTTATCAAGTAATTTAGGATTTAATCCAATGAACAATGGTGAATCTATAATAATTAGTATTCCTCCATTAACAGAAGAAAGAAGAATAGAGTTAGTAAAAGTTGCAAAATCTGAAGTTGAAAACGCTAAAGTAAGTATTCGTAATGCCAGAAAAGAAGCTAACAACGAAATTAGAAAATCTGATGCAAGCGAAGATATGAAATCAAACTTTGAAATAGATATTCAGAACATTACTGATAAATACACTTCAAAAATCGATTCAATTTTTTCAACTAAAGAAAAAGAAATTTTATCCGTCTAATAATGTCAGAAAGATTACAAATTAAGTCTATATTAAATGATGATTATGTTGGGAAAAATATCACTGTTTATGGCTGGGTTAAAACATTTCGTTCTAATAGGTTTATTAACTTAAATGACGGTTCTTGTCTAAATGATCTTCAATGTGTAGTTGATTATGAAAAACTTGAAGAATCAAAATTGTCAAAAATTAATACAGGTGCTTGCATAAAAGTTGAAGGCGAAATAGTAAAAAGTCAAGGGCGAGGACAAAATATCGAGCTAATTACAAATAGTATTGATATTTTAGGAGAGAGTGATCCTGAAAAATTTCCAATTCAACCAAAAAAACATTCATTTGAGTTTTTGAGAGAAAATGCTCATTTGAGAGTTAGAACTAAAACTTTAAGTTCAGTATTTAGAATCAGGTCGGAAGTTTCGTATGCTATTCACAATTTTTTCAATAAAAATAATTTTTATTATATCCACACTCCAATCATTACAGGAAGTGACGCTGAAGGAGCTGGTGAAATGTTTAGAGTAACAACACTTGATTCAAATAAGAAAAATCTAGATTTTTCTGAAGATTTTTTCGGTAAAGAAACTAATTTAACTGTTTCTGGTCAACTTGAAGCTGAAGCTTTGGCTTTAGGCCTTGGAAATGTTTATACTTTTGGTCCAACTTTTAGAGCTGAAAACTCAAATACTTCTAGACACTTAGCTGAATTTTGGATGATTGAACCTGAAATGGCTTTCTATGATTTAAATGATAATATGGATTTAGCTGAAGAATTCATACAAAATGTAATTAAACATACTTATGAAAAATGTAAAGATGATATAGTTTTTTTAAGTGATAGATTAGAAAAAGAAGAAATGTCCAAGCCAAAAGATCAAAGAAGTGAACTTTCACTTATTGAAAGGATTGAGTTTGTAATAAATAATAATTTTAAAAGAGTTACATATTCAGAGGCATTTCAAATTTTAAGAAATTCAAAACCAAATAAAAAAGGAAAATTTAAATATCCTGTTAATGAGTGGGGAATTGATTTTCAAAGTGAACATGAAAGGTTTTTAGTTGAAAAACATTTTAAGTGCCCAGTTATTGTATACGACTATCCTGCAAAAATTAAAGCTTTTTACATGAGATTAAATGATGATAAAAAAACTGTTAGAGCTATGGATATTTTATTTCCAGGAATTGGTGAAATTGTTGGTGGATCTCAGAGAGAAGAAAGGCTTGATATTTTAAATGAAAGAGTTGAAGCTTTAGGTATTGAAAAGGAAGAACTTTGGTGGTATCTTGATCTTAGAAAATATGGAACTGTAAAACACAGTGGTTTTGGACTTGGCCTTGAAAGATTAATTCTTTTTATAACTGGAATGAATAATATCAGAGATGTAATCCCTTTTCCACGAACTCCAAAAAACGCAGAGTTTTAGTAAATATCCTTTCTTATTTTGTAATTTTAATGTAGTACATTAAAATGCTCAACCAAAAATTAAAATTAAAATTATCGCAAAAACTTTCTCCTCAGCAGATACAATTGATGAAATTAATTCAATTATCTACTCAAGAGTTTGAACAAAGATTATCAAGAGAAATTGAAGAAAACCCAGCATTAGACACTAACAATAATGAAAACTTAGATTCAGACAATTATGATGATAATGAAAATGACTATGAAATAGATGAAAGCAATCAAGATGAAATTGATATTTCTGACTATCTCTCAGATGACGATATACCTGATTATAAATTAAAATCAAACAATTACAGTGAAGAATCGGAAAAAGATATTCCCTTTGCATCTGGAACTTCATTTAATCAATTTCTTAAAGCTCAATTACATTCATTTTCTTTAAATAAAAAAGATCAACAAATTGCAGAATTTATAATTGGAAGTTTAGACCCTTTTGGATATTTAAGAAGAGATATTTTAGATATTTCTGATGATTTAGTATTTACACTTGGGGTTGATGCAAGTGAAATTGAAATTCAAAAAATTCTTGACAAGATATATCTTCTTGATCCACCTGGAATTGGAGCAAGAGATCTTAAACAATGTTTACTTTTACAACTTAAAAGAAAAAACAAGGGAAAAACTATTGATTTAGCTATAAAAATTATTGAAGATTTTTTTGATTTATTTTCAAAAAAACATTTTGAAAAGATTAAACAAAAATTAAATGTAAACAATGATGAACTTCGGGATGTAGTTTCTGAAATTGAAAAGCTTAATCCAAAACCAGGTGGAGCATTTAATGAAAACACAAAAATTAATTCGTCTATTGTTCCTGATTTTACAATTAAAATTATTGATGGAGAATTAAAATTAGAATTGAACTCAAGAAATGCTCCTGAGCTTTATGTTTCTGAAGAATATAAAAATATGCTTTCTGGCTACTCTGAATCAAAAAATAAAACTAAATCACATAAGGATGCTGTCATGTTTATTAAACAAAAGCTTGACTCAGCCAAGTGGTTCATTGATGCAATTAAACAAAGAAATCAAACCTTAATTATGACTATGTCTTCAATAATTAATTTTCAAAGAGATTATTTTCTCACTGGAGACGAAAGTAAAATCAAGCCTATGATTTTGAAAGATATCGCTGAAAAAATTGATATGGATATCTCAACTATATCAAGAGTAGCAAATAGTAAATATGTTGATACTCCTTATGGAACTAAACTTATCAAATCGTTTTTTTCAGAGGGAATTAAAAACTCTGATGGAGTTGAAATTTCAACAATAGAAGTTAAAAAAACTCTTGAGGAAATCATTGATCAAGAAGATAAAAACTCACCTCATACTGATGATCAACTAACTAAACTACTTAACAAAAAAGGATATCCAATAGCTAGAAGAACTGTTGCGAAATATAGAGAGATGATAGGAGCGCCAGTTGCTAGACTGAGAAAAAAATTATAATGAATAACCTTTCAATTATAATTGTTAATTATAAGTCCTGGATTCCGCTTGAAAACTGCTTAAATAGCTTACTAGAACAAGAAAATGTAAATACTGATATTATAGTTGTCGATAATAATTCCAACGATAATAAATTAGAACAATATAAAAAGATGTTTCCTAGTGTAGAATGGATTGAAAACAAAAAAAATTACGGTTTCTCAAAAGCTTGTAATATTGGGGAATCTAAGTCAAAATATGACTTACTCCTATTTTTAAATCCCGACACAATACTAGAAAAAAATTGTCTTGAAAAAATATTTAAAAAAAATATTGATTATAATTCTAAAATTATAAGTATAAAACAAATTGATAAAAAGAAAAAAAATACTAATGCATATGGATATTTTTTATCATTCCATACATATAACGGACTACTGAGGTTTTTTTATAGATTAATATTTAGAAAAACTAAAAAAATAAATGAAAGACAAGACTACTTTCGTCCTGATTGGATATCAGGATCATTTATAATTATTTCAAAAAATAAATTTCATAAAATTGGCAAATGGGATGAAAGATTTTGGATGTATTATGAAGATATGGACCTTTGTAAAAGAGCAAAAGAAAATGATATGGAAATAATAATGTTAAATGATATATTTTGCTATCACTTTCATGGATTATCATCGAGAATAAACTACAAAACAAAAATAAAATCTAAAACTGAGGTTTTAATTTCAAAAATTAAATATGTTAACAAACATTTCAATGGTTTTAAGAAATTTTTATTGCTTTCTCTTGTATATGTATCAATATTATTTGAACTGACTATAATGTCTATTTTTTCAAAAGTAAAGAGGGGAATCTTAATTAATTTTTTAAAAAATTAATTATTAATTTTCGTGTAATACAACTCTAATCTTAATCTTTTGTCAAAATTTTGAGGTTCAGGATTTGGTCCATAAATTACAGTTCCTAAAGGATTTATTGCTGTAGAAACAGGAACAAATTTAATCTGATCGGTAACCTTAACATCTGTATTTAAAGAATTTGCAATACTTGATGTGACTGCTAATCCTAATTTAGTAGATGTAGAGTCATTTCTTACAATATTTTTTATATGCTCTGAAATTCTAATCTTATATTTTAATCCTTTTTTATCTTCATCATATTCTAACATTCCATTGTGAATAATTTTTTCATCAGATTGTTTTTGACCAGTTGAATTATCAATAAAATAATCTAAGAGAGGAGTTTTGCCTTCAATATCGTATAAATAAACTCTGAAAGGCTCAATAAGTCCTCCAAATGAACTAATCATGTCTTGATCAACAAACATAGTTAGATTAGCTTCATTGATTAACCAGCCTTTTGATCTAATTTCATCCAGAACATTAACACCATTATTATCTGTAAATAAGTCTAATTCTAAGATAATTCCTTGACCACCTTTTAAATATGCCCTACTTAGGTTTTCAGTTGAATTGACATTTTCAACTATTTCTGGGCTGTAGTTTTCTTTATTAATAATATTAATTTGATTTCCTTGTAAATTAATTTCAAAAACAGATTTTTTCTTTTCTATTGTGTCATCAGAAGTATCATCTGTTGTATCATTAGTATCGTATTCATCATATTCATAATTAATCTTAATTTTTGCATTAGCATAATCAAGAATTAGCATTAAATCATCAGAAAAATCATAAGCGCTTATCATCAAACCTTTTATAAAAAGATTAAAATTATCTCTGTTCAATAGATCATCACTTCCTTCATTATCAATAATTTTTGATTGAAAAAATTCTTTTTCAAGAGGAATTCTTAACCTTGGTGATAATCTTTCTTTAACAATTGTAGATTCATCAATGTCATCTGTTTCAGGATCATCTTCTCTATAAATAACGACTTCATTTGTATCAATTTCAACAGCATCATCGAATAAAATTTGACCAGCAAAATTTTGAATAAAATAGTCATCAGAATAATATTTTTGAAGAGATTCAAAATTATCAGATGGATCGTAGTTTCTTAGATAATAATCTAGCTCTTGAATCTTTACTTTAAAACTTGCATCTCTATTACCAATCAATGAGTCAACATCATATACAGTTGCTCCTTCATTTGGATTTTCAGTTTCAGTATCATCAGCATCACCTATACCATCACCATCAGTATCAGGATTAAGAGGGTCTGAACCATTAGCTTTTTCAGCTATATCAGAAAGACCATCTCCATCACTATCACTATAAATATCATTATCGTCAACATCATATAAATCAATCACTCCATCTCCATCATTATCATAAGTATTGTTAAAAAAAGGTATTTCCAAAAGAACTTCAGTAATAGACTCATTCTCTTGTATGACAGCAACATTGTCTGGATTTCCTTTAATTTCTCTTTCCGTATCCCATTTACCGAATATTGGGTCAAACTCTGAAAGATTTAGTTGAGTAACAAAAGAAGCTTCAGACTTGCCAAAAATATTATCATTAATCTGTCCTAATTGATAAGAATCCAGATTATTTGATTTAAATGGAGGAACAAATTTTTGGGTTGCATAAACTGGTACGAGTTCAATATTTGTATCAAATGTGTCAGATTTTAGAATATCTGTACCAATTGTATTGTAATCTTTAGTACAAGATAAAATTGTGATAAGAACGAATAATATAAATGTACTTTTAATTTTAATCTTCATTTAATAAAAAACTATTATAAAACTCTGAATACTTTTCTTTATAATCATCACTTGAGTGAGGACATTCTAGGATTGGAATATCAATATTTTTAAGTACATCAGAAAATTTGTTCTTTAAATCTGATGTTAGTATTGCACCATCAGCATATTTTAATGCAATTTTATATAAATTTTCATATGATGATTCATTTAAAAGAGTCAAATTAGAATCATCTATTTCATCATATTTGATTTTTTTTACAAAATTTTTATCCATTTTACCATCTAGAGCATTTTCATAAAGAGAAACAATAACTTTAGTTCCATCAAAAATTGGATCATCTTTGTAATAATACTTCATATAAAGTGGTAATAAAGATGCTATCCAACCATGAACATGAATTAAATCCGGAGCCCAATTAAGCTTTTTAATTGTTTCAATAACTCCCTTTGAAAAAAATATAGATCTTTCATCATTATCTTTGTAAAGTTTATTATTCTCATCCTTAGAATATCCTGATCTACCCTTAAAATAATCTTCGCTATCAATAAAATAAACCTGCATTCTTTCTTTGGGTATTGAAGCTACTTTAATTATTAAAGGCATATCCATGTCATCTATAATCAGATTAATTCCTGAAAGCCTTATAACTTCATGCAGTTGATGTCTTCTCTCATTAATATTACCATATTTTGGAATGAAAATTCTGGTTTGACCTCCATTTTCATTAACAAGTTTAGGCAAGTTATATGTTAAAGTGGAAATTTCTGTCTGAGGCATGTAAGGAACAACCTCTGATGAAATAAATAATATTTTTTTTCCTTTCATAAATCCAAGTTTCTACAAGGTGTACAAAATTACAAAAATTATATAAGATTAGCAGTAAAGTATTAAGTTTGCTTGCTGTTAAAGTTTTCTTAATGATTGTCGAGAAAAATATCAAAAAAGTTAAACAATTAATTGAAGATCAAAAAAATAGGGGAAATAAAATCTGTCTTATTCCTACTATGGGGTCTTTGCATGAAGGTCATGCTTTTTTGATAAAAGAAGCTATAAAAAAATCTGAAATTGTTTGGTTGTCAATTTTTGTAAATCCAACTCAATTTAATGATTTAAACGATTTTAAAAATTATCCCAAGACTATAAATAAAGATATTTTAAAAATAAAAGAGATTTCAGAAAATGTTTTTGTCTTCAATCCAACAGTTGAGGAAATCTATAATAACAATATTGTATATGAAAATTTTGATTTTGGAAATTTAGATAAAGTCATGGAGGGAAAATATAGGCCTAATCACTTTAACGGAGTTGCTACCATCGTAACTAAACTATTTAAAATCTTTAAGCCAGATTTTACTTTTTTTGGCGAAAAAGATTTTCAACAAGTATTAATTATTAAACATTTAATCAGTAAAAAATTTCCTAAAATTAATTTAGTTATTTGCAATACTGTTAGAGAAAAAAATGGACTTGCAATAAGTTCGAGAAATAATTTATTGAATAAAAAAATTTATAAAAAATGTGGTCTAATTTATGATATGTTAGTGTATGCTAAGGAGCATGTAAGGAAGAAAGACATAAATAAAATAAAAGAATATATCATTGATAAAATAAATTCTGTTTTATCTTTTGAATTAGAGTATTTTGAGATACGAGACTCTAAATTTTTAGAAAAAATTGACATTCTAGATAAAAAACAGAAAATAAGAGCATTTATTTGTGTAAAAGTAGATGGTATTAGGTTAATTGATAATATGAAGCTTTAATAATTATATTTAATGAAATGAAAATAGAGGTACTAAAATCTAAAGTTCACGGGGTTACTGTTACTGGAGCAGACTTAAATTATATTGGAAGTATTACCATTGATGAAACATTAATGAATGCTTCAAATATTAAAATTGGTGAAAAAGTTCAAGTTGTGAATATTAATAATGGAGAAAGATTAAACACATACGTTATTAAAGGGGAAAAAGATAGTGGAGAAATTACATTAAATGGTCCAGCTGCAAGAAAAGTACAAAAGGGTGATAAAATAATAATCATATCATATGCACTAATTAATTTTGAGGATGCTGATAAATTTAAACCTACAATAATATTTCCATCTAAAAACAATTCAATTACTTAATGTCTTCTAAAATAAAAACGACATACTGTTGTGTTAATTGTGGAGCAAGTTTTCCAAAGTGGATGGGTCAATGCTCACAGTGTGGGGAATGGAATAGTATTAAAGAAGAAGTTGTAAGAAAACAACAATCAAATAAATTAATATCTAAAGAAAATAAAGTAAAAGAAATTAATGAGATTGAATCATTGGAAAAAGAAAGAATAATATTTAATGACAATGAATTTAATAGAGTTTTAGGTGGAGGATTAGTTAAAGGTTCTGTCGTTTTGATTTCAGGGGAACCGGGTATTGGAAAATCTACAATTCTATTACAGAACTCAATAAATTCTAAAGAGAAAATTCTTTATGTTTCAGGTGAAGAAAGTGCTGAACAGTTACAATTAAGAGCTAAAAGAATATCACAAAATCCAAAAAATTGTTTTGTATTAACAGAAACTAATTTAGAGTTAATTTTAAAAAATGTAGAAAATGTAAGACCTGATATTATAATAATTGATTCTATACAAACAATACAAACAGATTTATTTGATAATAGTCAGGGTAGTACAACTCAAATCAAAGAATGTGCAAGCATATTAATAAAACTTGCTAAAAATATTGGAATTCCTATATTAATTGTTGGGCATATAACTAAAGATGGCAATATAGCTGGTCCAAAAATACTTGAACACATGGTAGATGTTGTTTTACATTTTGAAGGTGATAAACAACATCAATTCAGAATTCTAAGATCAAAAAAAAATAGATTTGGATCTACCAATGAAATCGGTATTTACCAAATGAACGAAAAAGGATTACAAATTGTATCAAATCCAAGCGAATTTTTTGTATCAAAAAAACACAGTGCTGAATCTGGTTCATCTATTGCCGTAACCTTAGATGGAGATAGATCTATTATGATTGAAGTTCAAGCTTTAGTAAGCAGTGCAGTATATGGCACACCTCAAAGAATTTCGAATGGTTTTAATTCGAAAAGATTAAATATGCTTTTAGCAATTTTAGAAAAAAAAGCAGGGTTTAAGATTGGCGTTAAAGATGTATTTGTTAATATAACGGGGGGGATTAAAATAGAAGATACTGCCATTGATTTAGCTGTAGTTTCAGCAATTTTATCTTCAAATATTAATATTAGTATTGATAGTGATACCTGTTTATGTGCAGAAATTGATCTTTCAGGTGAACTAAGAGGAGTTAGCAATATAGACAAAAGGATCTCGGAAGCTGAACGACTTGGATATGACAAGATTATTGTATCACATAATTCTAAAATTGGATACAGTCCAAAGACAATTAAGATTTTAAAACTTAAAAACCTTAATCAATTGGTAAAGCAAATTTTTAAGGAGAAGGGTTAGGGATTTTATTATTTATTGAATTTATTTCCGAAATAATTTCATCTGATAATTTAATATTAACACTTTCAATATTTTCTTTTAATTGCTCTAAGTTAGTTGCACCAATTATATTACTAGTAACAAACGGACGGTCATTAACAAATGATAGTGACAGGTGAGTTAGCGATAAATTATGCTTCTTTGCAACTTCTTCATATAATTTAGCTGCTTTTATAGAATTTTCATTACTATATCTTTTTAGTGTTGGAAATAAATCAAGTCTGCTATTTTTTGGCATTTTACCATTAAAATATTTTCCAGTTAAAATGCCAAATCCTAAAGGTGAATAAGCAAGTAATCCAATATTTTCTCTTTTACAAATTTCGGAGCTTCCAACTTCAAATAATCTATTTAATAAAGAATATGGATTTTGAACAGTGATCATTTTAGGCAGCTCTTGTTTAGAATAGTCAAGAAACTTCATAATACCCCAAGGGTTCTCATTAGAAAGTCCTATGTGTCTAATTTTTCCAATTTTAATTAATTCTTTAAGTTTTTCTAAAATGAATTCAAAATTATCTTCCCATGAATCATTAAAATATTGGTAGTTTCGATTACCAAAAGTGTTTGTGATTCTTTCAGGCCAATGTAATTGGTATAAATCAATATAATCCGTCTTTAATCTTTTTAAACTTCCATCTAATGCATTTTCTATAGAATTTCCTTTATATCCAGTTTTTCTAATATGTGCAGTGTAATCGCCTGGTCCTGCTATTTTTGTTGCAAGTATAATTTTATCTCTTTTTTTTGATTGTTGAAACCAATTTCCAATTATTTCTTCAGTTATAGCATACTTATCTGGGGTTGCTGGTACAGGATATAATTCTGCAGTATCAAAAAAATTAACTCCTTTATCAATTGAATAGTCCATTTGATCAAAGGCTTCTTGTTGATTATTTTGTCTACCCCACGTCATGGTTCCTAAACAAATTTTACTGACTTTAATATTTGAGTTTGGTAAGATATTATACTCCATCATATTTTAATTTTAACTCCTATTGGACAATGATCAGAATGAAAAACATTAGATGATATATAGGATTCTTTTATACTATCTTTAATACTATCAGAAGCCAATAAATAATCAATTCTCCAACCCTTATTATTTGCTCTTGAGTTAGCTCTATAGCTCCACCAGGAATATTTATGTGGAGATGAATTCAAATATCTATAAGTATCAATAAATCCGTCACTAATGAACCTATCTAACCATTCTCTCTCTTCTGGTAAAAAACCAGATACTTTAGCGTTTCTAATGGGATCATGAATGTCAATTGCTTTATGGCAAATATTATAATCCCCACCAATAATAAGATTTGGAATTGATTTTTTTAATTTTTTTATATATTCAAAAAAATCATCCATGTATTTAAATTTAAAGCCTAATCTATCAATGTTAGTTCCTGAGGGTAAATACAAACTCATTAAAGAAAATTTATCAAAATCTAATCTCAAATTTCTTCCCTCAAAATCCATATAATCAATGCCTGTACCATATTCAATATTATTAGGTTTAATTTTAGATAAAATACCAACACCACTATATCCTTTTTTTTGTGCTGAAAACCAGTAATTATAATAACCTAATTCATCAAATACAGAGCTATCAAATTGATCTGTATTAGCTTTTATTTCTTGTAAACAAACTATATCAGGATTAAAAACTTTTAACCAGCCTAGAAAATCTTTTCTTAATGCAGCTCTTATGCCATTTATGTTATATGAAACTATATTAAGCACTATTTAATAGCCAATTATTTATATCAAGAGATGAACTTAAAAATTTTTCTAATTTATCAATACTAATTCTTTCTTGCTTCATGGTATCTCTATGTCTTATAGTAACAGAATTGTCTTCTAAGGTTTGATGATCAACTGTTACACAATAAGGTGTTCCAATAGCATCTTGTCTTCGGTATCTTCTACCAACTGCATCTTTTTCATCATAAATTGTATTGAACTTAAGTTTTAATTTTTCTTGTATTTCTTTTGCTATTTCTGGTAATCCATCTTTTTTTATTAATGGCAAAAAAGCGATTTTGTAAGGAGCTAATATATTAGGAATTTTTAGTAGAACCCTATGTGTATTATCATCCAAATTTTCCGTAATTAAAGATGAAGAAAAAACAGCTAAAAACATTCTGTCAAGGCCAATAGATGTTTCTAAGACATATGGTGTAAATTTAGCATTATCAACTGGATCAAAATATTTAATTTGTTTTGTTGAATATTTTTCATGGTTAGATAAGTCGAAATCAGTTCTTGAATGAATTCCTTCAAGTTCTTTAAAGCCAAAAGGAAAATTAAACTCAATGTCACATGCTGCATCAGCGTAATGAGCTAATTTTTCATGATCATGAAATCTATATGAATTTTTATCAATTCCTAAAGATAGATGCCAATTTAATCTCGTTTTTTTCCAATGTTCATACCACTCTTTTTGAGTACCTGGTTTAATGAAAAACTGCATCTCCATTTGTTCAAATTCTCTCATTCTGAATATGAATTGTCTAGCTACAATTTCGTTTCTAAATGCTTTACCAATTTGCGCAATTCCAAACGGAATTTTCATCCTTCCAGTTTTTTGAACATTTAAATAATTAAGAAAAATACCTTGAGCAGTCTCAGGCCTTAAGAATAGATCTATAGAGTTACCTTCTGTAGCTCCAAGTTGTGTTTTGAACATTAAATTGAACTGCTTAACGTCAGTCCAATTTTTAGTGCCAGAAATTGGACAAACTATTTCACAATCCTCAATAATTTTTTTTAACTCATTTAAATCATCATCATTTAAAGCTTTAGAAAACCTTGCATGTATTTCATCAATTTGTGCCTTATATTTTAAAACTTTAGGGTTTGTTGAAAGAAATGTTTTTTCATCAAAACTATCTCCAAATCTTTTGTGTTGTTTTTTTTGTTCTTTTAAAATTTTAGATTCAATTTTTTGAATGTGATCTTCAATTAAATTATCAGCTCTATATCTTTTTTTTGAATCTTTATTATCGATTAAGGGGTCATTAAATGCATCCACATGTCCACTAGCCTTCCAAGTAGTAGGATGAGAAAAAATAGCAGAATCAATTCCAACAATATTGTCATGAAGTTGAACCATTGATTTCCACCAATACTCCTTAATGTTATTTTTAAGCAATACTCCATTTTGACCATAATCATATACAGCACTCAATCCATCATAAATTTCACTTGATTGAAAAATAAAGCCATATTCTTTGGCGTGAGATATTATTTTTTTGAAATTTTCTTCAGACATATGACAAAAATAGTACTTTCGTATCTAAACACTTACCTGATTTAAAAATAAAATTTTACTTTGCATCCTTAATGAAATCAAAATATTTTTTTCTGATTATTATTATTTTCTTTTCTTCTTGTGCTAAAAGAGGTGTTCCGGTTGGGGGTGAAAAAGATGAAATTCCACCTAAATATACTAGAGCACAACCAGAAATTAACTCAACTTTTTTTGATGATAAAAAAATTAGAATCTATTTTGATGAGTATATTAAACTTGATAAATTAAGCAGCCAACTAGTTGTATCACCTCCAATTGAAAAATTTAAATATTCAATATTTCCACAGGGGGGAGCTTCAAAATTTATTGATATTGAAATTAATGATGAATTAGAAGAAAATACAACTTTTGTTTTCAATTTTGGAGAAAGTATAAAAGATAATAACGAGGGGAATTTATTACCCTACTTTAAATATGTTTTTTCAACAGGTTCATACATTGATTCCTTAGAACTTAAGGGAAATATAAATACGGTTTACAATAGAAAAAAAGACAATTATGTTACTGCAATGCTTTACCCCTTAACCGAAAGTTTTAATGATTCAATTATTTTCAAAGAAAAACCTTTATATGTAGCAAGCACACTAGATAGCACCTTTTTTAATTTTACAAATATTAAAAATGGTAGCTATTATTTAATTGCTGTAAAGGACATAAATAATAATTTTATTTTTGATCCACTAAACGATAAAATTGCATATCACGATTCAATCATTACATTGCCAACAGATAAATTATTTAATTTAAATCTTTTTAAAGAAAATCCTTCATATAAAATATTTAAACCATTTCAAGAATTTTCAAATAGAGTAAGTTTTGGTTTTAGAGGCAACATTGATTCTATAAAAATTACATCAAATGTTAGTAATATTCATAGTACTATAACTAAGGATAGAGAAAAAGATACTATTCATTATTGGTTTAGAGATTTTGAATATGATACTTTGAGTTTTAATGTGTCAAATAAAGATTCGATTAATTTATTTAAACTTCCAAAAAGAGATTATGAAAAAGACACATTAATTCTTTCGGAAGAAAACAGTTCCTTTGAACTAGGTAATAAATTCATATTAAATAGCACAGTTCCAATTTTAAAAATTGACTCAACAAAAATTAAAATCATAAATAAAGACTCTGTTGTTCAATCATTCAAAAGTAAAATTAAAGATGAAATAGATATTGTTTTTGATTTTGAAATTCTACCTAACGACAAGTATTCGATTGAAGTTTTACCTAATGGAATTACTGACTTTTTTGGAAACTCAACAGATACACTTAACTATTCATTCACAACGAAAAAAAGATCAGACTATGGTAATATCTATGTCAATTTATCAAGAATATCATTTAAACCAATTATAGTTGATTTAATTAATATGAATGAAGAAATAGTAATGTCAAAAACTCTTTTAAATAGCCTTGAAGCTTGTGTTTTTGAGAATATTAAGCCAGGTGATTATAATTTAAGATTAATTCACGATAAAAATAATAATGGTAAATGGGATACTGGTGATTACTTAAATAAAAATAAACCTGAGGAAGTTATTCATTATAACGATACTATAAAAGTCAGAGCAAACTGGGTAATAAGAGAAAGAATTTAACTCTTATTTTTTTAGATTTGCCTTTAAATATTCGTTGTTCATCCTAGAAATATAGTCAAGTGAAATTCCCTTTGGACATTCAACATGGCAAGCCCCGGTGTTAGTACAATTTCCAAAACCTTCTTCATCCATCTGTTTAACCATATTCAAAACCCTATCAGTAGCTTCTACTTTTCCTTGAGGTAAATATGAAAATTGAGAAACTTTTGCTGAAACAAATAACATTGCAGAAGAATTTTTACATGTAGCAACACATGCGCCGCATCCAATACATGTTGCAGCATCAAAAGCTTTATCAGCACTTTCTTTTTCAACTGGAATCGCATTAGCATCCTGTGGATTTCCTGATGTATTTACTGAAATATAACCTCCAGCTTGCTGAATTCTATCAAATGAGGATCTGTCTACAACCAAATCCTTAATTACTGGAAAAGATTTTGCTCTAAACGGCTCAATATATATTGTGTCTCCATCCTTAAATTTTCTCATATGAAGTTGACATGTGGTAACATATCTGTCTGGTCCGTGAGGTTCACCATTAATAAACATTGAGCATGATCCACAAATTCCCTCTCTACAATCATGATCAAAAGCTACTGGATCTCCACCCTCAGAAATTATTTTTTCATTTAAAACATCCATCATTTCCAAGAAAGACATGTCAGGTGAAATTTCATCAATCTCATAATTAACAATTGAGCCATTTGACTTATTATCTTTTTGTCTCCATATTTTTAAAAAAAGCTTCATTATTTATATGATCTATTTTTTAATTCAACATCAGAAAATTCTAAATTTTCCTTGTGCAACTTTGATTTACTTATTTCACCATTATTTTCCCATGCAGAAACGAAAGAAAATTTATCATCTATCCTTAAAGCTTCTCCTTCTTTAGTTTGAAATTCTTCTCTAAAATGCCCTCCACATGATTCATTTCTTTTAAGAGCATCCATTGCAAATAATTCTCCTAATTCTAAAAAATCAGCAAGTCTCATTGCTTTACACAAAGACTCATTAAATGAATTTTTATCACCAGGAATTATAACATCTTTATAAAAGGAAGACCTAAGATCTTGTATCTCTTTTATTGCATTTTTCAAATCTTTTTCATTTCTGGACATTCCGCATTTATTCCACATTATTTTTCCAAGTTTTTTATGAAAATAATCAACGGATTTTGATCCATTTGTATTTAATAATGAATCTATTTTTTTATCAATTGATTTTTCAGCATCTAAAAATTCTTTAGAGTCTGTTGATATTTTTCCGGTTTTAATATCATCTGACAAATATTCTCCTATTGTATAAGGAAGTACAAAATATCCATCTGCAAGTCCTTGCATCAATGCAGATGCTCCAAGTCTGTTTGCACCATGATCTGAAAAGTTAGCTTCTCCAATGGCAAAACATCCAGGAATTGTTGTCATGAGATTATAATCAACCCATACCCCACCCATTGTATAATGAACAGCTGGATATATCATCATAGGAGTTTCATATGGATTTTCATCTACAATTTTCTCATACATTTGGAAAAGGTTTCCATATTTAGCTTTAACTACTTCTTTACCTAAATTTTTAACAGCATTCTCATCTTCTTGACTTATTCCTTTTAAAAGAGCTTTTTCTTTTCCATATCTAATTATTGCCGATGAAAAATCAAGATAAACAGCTTCACCTGTTTTGTTTACACCAAATCCAGCATCACACCTCTCTTTAGCTGCTCTCGACGCAACATCTCTTGGTACTAAATTTCCAAATGATGGATATCTTCTTTCTAGATAATAATCTCTGTTTTCTTCAGAAATTTCAGTTGGTTTAAGTTTACCTTCTCTAATAGCTTGTGCGTCTGATTTTTTCTTTGGAACCCAAATTCTACCATCATTTCTTAATGATTCTGACATCAAAGTCAACTTAGATTGGTAATCACCAGAAACAGGAATACATGTTGGGTGAATTTGTGTGAAACACGGGTTAGCAAAATATGCTCCTTTTTTATGTATTTTCCATGCTGCTGAAACATTACTTCCCATGGCATTAGTAGAAAGATAAAAAACATTACCATATCCGCCAGAAGCTATTACAACAGCATGAGCTGAATGCCTCTCAAGTTCTCCAGTTATTAAATTTCTTGCAATAATACCTCTAGCTTTACCATCAACAACAACTATATCCATCATCTCATGTCTGCTATACATCTTTATTTTTCCTCTTGCAATTTGTCTATTCATAGCCGAATATGCTCCAAGAAGAAGTTGCTGGCCAGTTTGACCTTTTGCATAAAAAGTTCTTGATACAAGTACGCCTCCAAAAGACCTATTATCTAAAAGTCCACCATATTCTCTAGCAAAAGGTACACCTTGAGCAACGCATTGGTCAATTATATTAGATGATACCTCAGCTAATCTATAAACATTAGCTTCTCTTGACCTATAATCTCCGCCTTTTACTGTATCATAAAAAAGTCTGTAAACAGAATCCCCGTCACCTTGATAATTTTTTGCAGCATTTATTCCTCCTTGTGCAGCAATTGAGTGAGCTCTTCTAGGTGAATCTTGAAAACAAAAAGCTTTAACATTATACCCAAGCTCAGCTAATGTTGCAGCTGCAGATCCCCCGGCAAGGCCAGTTCCAACAACTATCACATCTATTCCTCTTTTGTTAGCCGGACTAACTAGCTTAATTTCATTTTTATGTTTAGACCATTTTTTTTCTATGGGCCCTAAAGGAATATTTGATTTTAATTGACTCATAAAGTTGAATAATAATGATATACAGCTATAAAACAAAATCCTAACGGAATAAGAATACCATATGAGTAACTTATCTTCTTAATTAATCCAGCATATTTATTATTTGTTCCTAAAGATTTAAAAGATGAAGCAAATCCGTGAACTAGGTGAAGAGCTAGAAACACAAAGGATAAACAATAAATTCCCACTCTTAATGGATCTTCAAACTTATGTACTAATTCCTCAAAATATCTATCTGGATTTTCAGGCAGCACATCTACATACTTGTATTTCATCTCAGGTACCCAAAAATCATAAAAATGGAGTCCCATAAAAGATAATACAACTATTCCAGAAATAATCATATTTCTTGACACTGTACTTGAATTAGAACTTCCTTTGTATGATACGTATTTAACAGGTCTTGCTTTTCTATTTTGCCAATCAAGTACGAATCCCATTATAAAATGAAATAGTACTCCAGCAATTAAAATAGGTTGAAGTATGAATTGAACCAAAGGATTTGTGCCCATAAAATGGGAAAAAGCGTTGAAAATTTCCGGATCAATTACTGAGGTAAAATTAATTATGAAATGTTGTAAAAGAAAAACAATCAAAAATAATCCAGAAAGCGCCATTGCTACCTTTCTTCCAATTGATGATTTAAAAATCTTATTCATTTCAAGTTTTCAAATACAAAATTAACCTACAAACAAATCAGAAACAAGAAATAAACACTATTTAACTAAAAAATCTCTGGAAAAATCTGAAATATTCAAACGATATTCACCTTTAGATAAATAGATATTTCCATCATCTGACTTTTTTGAACTTAAACCCATCTTCATTAATTTTTTTTCATTTAATGAAGTGTTAATTACAGGCATAATTTCAACTAGGTTAAAGCCTTTATCCAATTTTAATTCTCCTTGATTTAAAATATTATTGTCTTTATCAGTAATTGAATAATTTAAAGTTGTGTCTTGATTAGAATAAACAGTTGCTTCAATAAGCGTTTTAATCACCTCATCAGAATAATTAATGGTTCTTCCCCATGAACTTGAATGTCTAATATCATCTATTTTAAAAATAGTCAAGTTTTTGTTTTGATTATGTTCATTTAAAAAGTGAGTAAAGACATTAAGCTTTGTTTTATATATTGACCTGCCGTGAGTCCCAACTAATAATTCGTTTTTTTCAGGCTGTATTACTAAATCATGAACTGCCACTCTGTTAAGTGTTGATTCAAATGGATGCCATTGATTTCCACTATCAAAAGAAACAAAAACACCATTATCGGTTCCAACATATAAAATTTGTTTTTTATTGATATCTTCTCTAATTACATTGACAGGGGATAAAGGTAAGTTTGAAGAAATATCTTGCCAATTTGTACCATTATCTTTACTTACAAACACATAGGGTTTAAAGTCATTGTATCTATATCCATTAAGTGACAAATAGATTGTGTTTTTATCATGTTTTGAAAAAATCACACGACTAACCCATAAGTCAGAAGGAAGTTTATCATTAATTACTTTCCATGACTTTCCAGAATCTTCAGTTAAACTAATAATTCCATCGTCAGATCCAGCTACTATTTTCCCAAACTGAAAATATGATTCATCAAAACTTGTTAATGTACCGTATGGCACATTACCTTTTTTACCTCCGTTGGTTAAATCACTAGAAATTTCTTCCCATTGATCCCCTCTGTTAAATGAACGGTGTAACTTATTACTTCCAAAATATACTATGTCTTGATTGTGAGAAGAGATTAGTATTGGTGTTTGCCAATTGAACCTTAGTGGAGAATCCCCCAGTTTATGTTTTGGCTTTATATTCTTTCTACCACCATCACTTAAATTTAGTCTATAATAATTACCAAATTGTAATCCAGTATAGACTATATTATTATCTCTACTATCAATTTGAATTTGCATACCATCACCACCCATAATTTTTGTCCAATTATTATGTCCCGATTCATACCAAGATGGTGATTCCACTGATGTATTTTTAGCCATCCATACTCCATTATCTTGCAACCCTCCATACACATTATATGGATCTGAGTTGTCTACATTAATTGCATAAAACTGACCTACTGAGGGTTGGTTCAATTTTATCCAATTATTACCTTGATCATAAGAGATATTAACGCCTCCATCATTTCCTAATACCAAATGGTTTGTATTCTTTGGATTAATCCATAAATCATGATGATCAACATGAACATTACTTGCTCCAATTCTTTTATATGTTTTACCAGAATCATTTGATTTTAAAATGGGTACACCATATATATATATTTGGTCTGAATCAGTTGGAGATACATGTATTCTTCCAAAATAATAACCATAGCTGTTATAAACCGCATCAAGATATTCATCATTTTGCTTACTCCAAGTTAAACCACCATCAACAGATTTGTACACTTCAGCTCCGATCACTGGTGTATCAAATAATTCAGCATTAGCATCAGTCAAAAATTTATAAACATCTACTGGTTTTAATTCACCTGAATTAATTTTAGTTTTTAATCCATTAGAATTTAAATCATTTGGAAAGCCATTTTGCTTTATAAATGAATTTAATTTGTCATTATCCAAGTTCATAAAATCTTGTTTAGACATATCTTTAAAATCTAATCTTTGAATTCCTTCGGATTTCTTTTCTTCTTTTCTTCTAAATTGATTATCCAAAACAGCATATATAACACTAGAATCATAGATAGCTAAACCAATTCTACCAACACCATTACCTGTTGGAAATCCTGAATCTTTAGTTGTAAGCTTTTTCCAATTTTTACCACCATCTTCAGTTTTATAAATTCCTGAATTATCTCCGCTTCCAATAAAATTCCATGCAGTTCTGCTTCTTTCCCAAAATGCAGCATATTGCACATTAAAGTTTTCTGGGTCATAAACCAAATCAATTGCACCAGTATTATCATTTAAAAAGAGTGATTTTACCCAGGTTTTTCCTCCATCAAAAGAATTAAAAACTCCTCTTTGATTATTTTTTGAATATAAATGCCCAATAACAGCAACAACAATATGTTGACTGTCTTTTGGATTAATAATAATTCTACTAATGTGATGAGAGTCTCTTAATCCAACATTTTGCCAATTTTTTCCATTATCTTCAGATTTTAAGATTCCAACACCAGGATAGGAGGATCTGGATGAATTACTCTCCCCTGTTCCAACATATATTGTTTTTGAATCCCAATCAACTGCGAAATCCCCAATATTTTGAGTAATACTATTGTCCATTACAGGATTAAATGTGGTCCCGTTATTTATTGTATGCCATAAACCTCCGGATGCATATGCAACATAAAATTCAGATGTATCTTCAGGGTTTACTTCCAAATCTGTTACACGACCACTCATTACGCTAGGTCCAATATTTACAAATTCAATGTTTTTTACAATGGAGGTTTGTAAATCATACTTATATTGATTTTCAGATTTCTCAATTAATTTAGCTGGTGTAAAATTATTTTGACCAAAACTTATGAAAGAGATTAAGATTATTAAATATGTTATATTTTTCATCATTTTTAAATTATTAAATTTGAATGATATCAATTTTAAATGAAATACAGTAAAATAGACAGCAACCTATTCATTAAAAATCGTAAAAATTTTGTTAATAAGCTAGAATCTAATAGCGTAGCTTTTTTTAATTCTAATGATATTTATCCAATTAGTGCTGATTCAGTTTTACCTTTTGAACAACACAGAGATATTTTTTATTTAAGCGGTATTGATCAAGAAGAAAGTATTTTAGTATTATTCCCTCAATCAAATAATGAGAATTATAAAGAAATGCTATTCATAAGAGAGACTAATGATCACATAACTCATTGGGAAGGTGAAAAGCTAACAAAAAATCAAGCTAGAGATATCTCGGGAATTAATAATGTTTTTTGGACTAGTGAATTTGATGATATTTTAAAAATTTTAGTTAAAGAAGCTGATTTTGTATACATAAATACTAATGAGCATTATAGGCAGAATGTTGAAACTCAAACAAGAGAGGATAGATTTATAGAAAAATTAAAGACTATTGGAGGTATAAAGTTCAAAAAAAGTAACCCTATTCTTCAAAAACAAAGATCTATAAAAGATGATATTGAGATAGAACTGATAAAAAAAGCATGTGATATAACAAAAAAAGGATTTGAAAGAGTTTTAAAATTTGTTAAACCTGGTGTTTGGGAGTATGAAATTGAAGCTGAATTATCTCATGAATTTTTAAAAAACAGATCTAAAAGATTTGCTTACAGTCCAATTATTGCATCAGGAAGAAACTCAAATTTTTTACATTATGTAGATAATAATAGACAATGTTTAGATGGTGAAATAGTATTAATGGATGTAGCTGCTGAATATGCAAATTACTCCAGTGATATGACTAGAACAATACCAGTAAATGGTAGATTTAGTGAAAGACAAAAGACAATTTACAATGCAGTTTTAAATGTAAAAAATGAAGCGACAAAGCTTCTAAGACCAGGCATATTATGGCATGATTATCATATAGAAGTTGGTAAAATTATGACTTCTGAACTTTTGAGAATTAAACTATTAGACAAGGCAGATGTTCAAAATGAAACCAAAAAGAAACCTGCATATAAAAAATACTTTAGCCATGGGACATCTCATCACCTAGGCTTAGATACTCACGATTATTGCGATTTAAAAGTTCCTTTTGAAAAGAATATGGTACTTACCGTTGAACCAGGGATATATATTAAAGAAGAAGATTTTGGAATAAGACTAGAGGATGATGTAGTTATTAATTCTGAGGGCAATCCAACAAATCTCATGGAAAATATTCCAATTCTTACAGACGAGATTGAATCAATAATGAATTAAAACTATGACAAGAACTATTATGAAAAAAGTTTTGGTCATAGTTCTTTGCCTATTGGGTACTGGCCTACATGCCCAAACAAAAACTTTAAAAGTAATATCATATAATATTTGGAATGGGTTTGATTTTAGAAAAGATATAGAACGTAAAAACAATGTGATTGACTGGTTTAATGATCAAAAACCAGATGTGGTTGCCCTTCAAGAACTTTGTGGTTATAACGAAGAGACTTTACTTGAAGATGCTAAAAAGTGGGGACATAACTATGTGGTTATTCTTAAAGACAACTGTCATTCAGTTGGTCTAACTTCAGTTAACCCAATTATTGTTAAAGAAAAAGTATTAGAAGGCCTTTGGCATGGTATGTTGCATTGTGAAACTTTTGGAATCGATTTTTTTGTTATTCACTTGAGCCCAAAAGATCGTGATTTTAGAGTTAAAGAAAGTGAAATCATTATTTCAAAAATTGCTTCAATAAATAATAAATCTTTTATGGTGTTAGGAGATTTCAACTCACATTCTCCTTTTGATGGCGATACAGATATAGCTAATCCAAATTTGTTGAAAAATATAAGAATGAGTGATTTTAATAATAAAGCAAATAACAACTTGTTTGATAATGAATTTGATTATAGTGTAATGGCATCATATATAGCTTACCCTTTAATCGATGTAACACAACGATTTGTAAAAACACAAGACCGATATACTTATCCTGCAAAGGTACATTTAGGAGCTTACAAATCTCTTCAAGATTTTCAGAAGAATCAACGAAGAATTGATTATATAATGGTAAGTCCTGAATTGGCAAAAAAATGTAGTAATTCTTCAGTATTTAATGATGAAGAAACAGCACTGCTTTCAGATCATTATCCCGTAATGGCTGAGTTTGAATTAAACTAATATTAAAAAAATAATGTAACCTTTGCGTATCATTTTAAAAAAAATGTTAAGTTTGCGTTACATTTAAAATTATATAAAACATGAATGAACTAGTACTAATATTTGGAATACATTCAGATTCAACTTTAATGGAATTAATTCCATTATTTGGAATGCTTACTGGTATAATTATCCCCATAGCTATATTTCTTTGGCTATACCATGATGCAAAAAACAAAAGAGCAACAATACTAGAAATATCAAAACATCTTGAAGATAAGTCAAAACTAGATCAACTTTTAACAATTTTTGACGAAAGGAAGAAACAACCAATCGATTATAGAAGAAGTGGAGTTATCTCAATTTTTGTTGGTTTAGGACTTTATTTTTTGGGTTGGTTTGCTTTAGGAAGAGTATTAGAAGGAGTTGGGGCTTTAGTAGGGCTGATTGGTATTGGCCAATTAATAGCAGGATATTTATATCCAAATACTGGAAGTGAATTAACTGATGCTGTTGATGATTTTGAAAAAAAATAGCAGTATGTTATTAATTTTTACACTTATCATTTCAATATCTTGGGAAGAAATCATAAAAATCTTATAAATAATCTTGAAAAAATGAGAAAGTCTGCTGGTATGACTCAGCAAGAACTTTCAGAAAATGCAGATGTTTCAAGAAAAAGTATAAATGCTATTGAAAATGGTATTTATGTACCTTCAACAGTTCTTGCATTAAAGATTGCCAAAACACTAAAATGTAAAGTGGAAGATTTATTTATTCTTCCTAGGTAAATCAAAAAGATTTCCAACCCATAGATTTGATTGGAATATTTTTTCCAGATTTTGTAACCAAATTCATCTCTTTATTTGAATTAATATGACCTATTATTGATAAATCTGGGTTTTTTTCTAAGTCCTTAAGTTTATCTGGCTTTACTGTGAATAATAATTCATATTCTTCACCTCCAGAAAGAGCTATAGTTGTAGATTCTAGATTAAATTCTTTACAAGTTTCTATAGTATCGTTATCAATTGGTAGCTTATCTTCATATATGGAACATCCTTTATTTGAATTTTTACATATATGAATTATTTCCGAAGAGAGACCATCTGATATATCTATCATGGAGGTAGGTTTAATATCAGAATCTTCAAAAAATTTAATTATATCTTGCCTAGCTTCAGGTCTAAGTTGTTTGTGAACCAAATTTTTATAACTACTCAAATCTGGTTTACTTTCAGGATTTACAAGAAAAACTTGTTTTTCTCTCTCCAACACCTGTAATCCAAGATATGCTCCGCCTAAACTACCAGTAACAACAATTAAATCGTTTTTATTTGCACCAGATCTAGGAACAAAACCATTTTTACTAGGTGTTCCAATTGCCGTAACTGATATAATTAGCCCCTTATTTGAAGAAGTTGTATCACCTCCAATTAGATCAACGCTATAGTTTTTGCAAGCAACTTTTATCCCAGAATACAGCTCTTTTAAAGACTCTAAATTAAATCTATTTGAAACTGCAATAGAAACTGTTACTTGATTACAAACACCATTCATTGCACATATATCTGAAATCGATGAAACAATGGATTTATAGCCCAGATGTTTAAGAGGAAAATACGAAAGATCAAAATGAACTCCTTCAACTAACATATCAGTAGAAATAAGTGTTTTTTCTTTTTCATAATCCACAACTGCTGCATCATCGCCAACAGAGAGAATAGTTGAATCATTAATTGTATCAAAATCTTGAGTTAAAATATCAATTAAACCAAACTCTCCAATTTGATCTAAACTTGTAAATTTTTGATCTTTTTCTCCCATATAGTTATGCTTTTTTGGTATGATAATTGAACTTAAATGAAATTCAAATTTAGATTATAATTATTTATTAAAGAGTTATATTTGCAAAATATGATTAAAGTTGCTGACAAAGCTAGAATTGAAGCTGCCAAATTAATGAAAGATGATGGCTATGATCCATCTGTTGATTTTATTAGAGTTGGTGTAAAAAGTGGTGGCTGTTCTGGACTTTCATATGAACTTAAATTTGATAAAATTTCCTCAGAATCTGATAAGATTTTTGAAGACAATGGTATTAAAATTGCAATAGATAAAAAAAGCTTTTTGTATTTAGTTGGAACAACACTTGACTACTCTGGAGGTTTGAATGGTAAAGGATTTGTTTTTATTAATCCAAACGCAAGTAGAACATGCGGTTGTGGTGAAAGTTTTTCATTATAAAAGATATGGCATATACTGAAGAAGAATTAAAGAAAGAATTAGAACAACAGGAGTATCAATACGGATTTACAACTGAAATTGAATCTGAAACATTTCCTGTTGGCCTTAACAAAGATATTGTTCGTAAAATTTCTGAAAAGAAGAACGAACCAAAGTGGATGACTGATTGGAGACTAAGCGCATTTGAAGCTTGGGAAAAAATGGAAGAACCAGAATGGCCAAATGTTACGTATAAAAAACCAGAATTCCAGGACATTTCTTATTACTCTGCGCCTAAGACTAAGGCAAAATATGATAGTCTTGATGAAGTTGATCCTGAACTTCTAAAAACTTTTGATAAACTTGGGATTTCTATTGATGAACAAAAAAAACTTGCTGGAGTTGCTGTTGATATTGTAATGGACTCTGTTTCAGTTGCTACAACTTTCAAAGAAACTTTGTCTAAAAAGGGAATTATTTTTTGTTCAATTTCAGAAGCAATTCAAGAACATCCTGATCTAGTAAAAAAATATTTAGGAACTGTTGTTCCAAAAAAAGATAATTTCTATGCTGCTCTAAATTCAGCTGTATTTTCTGATGGTTCTTTTTGTTACATACCTAAAGGCGTAAAATGCCCAATGGAATTATCTACATACTTTAGAATTAACCAAGCAGGTACTGGACAATTTGAAAGAACTTTAGTTATTGCTGATGAGGATAGTTACGTAAGTTATCTTGAAGGGTGTACAGCACCTTCTAGAGATGAAAATCAATTACATGCTGCAGTTGTAGAATTAATTGCGCTTGATAATGCAGAAATTAAATACTCTACTGTTCAAAACTGGTATCCTGGGAATAAACAAGGTAAAGGAGGGGTGTTTAATTTTGTTACCAAAAGAGGTTTATGTCATAAGAACTCTAAAATATCATGGACTCAAGTTGAAACTGGATCTGCAGTTACATGGAAATATCCTTCATGTATTTTAAAAGGAGATAACAGTATTGGTGAATTCTATTCAATTGCTGTAACTAATAATTATCAGCAAGCTGATACAGGAACTAAAATGATTCATCTTGGTAAAAACACTAAAAGTACAATTATATCGAAAGGTATATCAGCTGGAAAATCTCAGAACAGTTACAGAGGACTAGTTAGAATTGGTAACAATGCCGAAAATGCAAGAAATTTTTCTCAATGTGACTCATTACTTATGGGAAATAATTGTGGAGCACATACTTTCCCATATATTGAAGCAAAAAATAAAACAGCTCAGATAGAACATGAAGCAACTACAAGTAAGATTGGAGAAGATCAAATTTTTTATTGTAATCAAAGAGGTATTGATACAGAAAAAGCTATTGCATTAATTGTAAATGGTTTTAGTAAAGAAGTTCTGAATAAATTACCAATGGAATTTGCAGTTGAAGCTCAAAAATTACTAGAGATATCATTAGAAGGTTCTGTAGGTTAAAATAATAGTTATGTTAGAAATCAAAGATTTACATGTAAGTATAGACGGAAAAGAAATCCTTAAGGGTTTAAATTTGGATGTAAAACCAGGAGAAATTCATGCGATTATGGGTCCAAACGGATCAGGTAAAAGCACCTTGTCATCTGTTATTGCTGGTAACGAAGATTATGAAGTTACTAAAGGTTCTATTTTTTATAAAGATGAAAATATTGAGGATTTATCTGCTGAAGAAAGAGCAAATAGAGGAATTTTTATGTCCTTTCAATATCCTGTTGAAATCCCTGGAATTACAGTTACTAACTTTATAAAAACAGCTATAAATTCAAATTTAAAAGCTAGAGGAGAAAAAGAAATGGCTGCTAATGAAATGTTAAAAAAAATCAGAGATAAAGCTAATATGCTTGAAATTGATTCAAAGTTTCTTTCAAGATCATTAAATGAGGGCTTTTCTGGTGGTGAAAAAAAGAGAAATGAAATTTTTCAAATGGCTATGCTTGAACCATCATTAGCAATATTGGATGAAACTGACTCTGGTCTTGATATTGATGCATTAAGGATTGTTGCTAATGGTGTAAATAAAATAAAAAGTAGTTCAAATGCAATTGTAATTATTACACACTATCAAAGACTTTTAGACCATATCATTCCTGACTATGTTCATGTTTTACAAGATGGGAAAATTGCAAAATCTGGAAATAAAGAACTTGCTTTGCAGTTAGAAGAAAAAGGTTACGATTGGATATAAATATAGTATGTCTTTAAAAGAAAAAATGGTTTCGTCATTTCTAGCTTTTGAGCTAGACACTAATATCAATTCCCCTGTTCATGATATTAGGTCAGAATCTATTAAAGATTTTGAAAAGATTGGATTTCCTAGTAAGAAAAATGAGTATTGGAAATATACGCCTATTAATAAAGTTCTTAATGACAAGCTTACAATCTTCAAGAAAAAAAGACATTTAATAGAATTTGATAAAGTAAAAGATTTCTTCGTTAATGGAATTGAATCTTATAAAATAGTCTTTATTGATGGTGCTTATGACCCACTATGGTCAAACACAACTCATAAGGGAGTTGATATTTGTATACTGTCTGCAATTCTTGAAAACAAGAAATACGATGATTTAATCAATAAATACTACAATACTATTACTGATAAAAATGAATCTTTTAGCCTTCTAAATAGTTCGTTCTCTAAAGAAGGTGCATTTGTACACATTCCCAAAAACACAGAGTTAGATAAACCAATAGAAATAATTCATATTAATTCAGGTGGTGAATCTTCATTAATGCTTCAGCCTAGAAGCCTTATAATTTTAGAAAAAAATTCTAAGGCTCAAATTTTAGAAAGTCATTATTCTTTAGTGGGGGAAAATAATAAATCACCATATTCATATCCGGGGTTTATTGATCCTTTAACAAATACTTTAACTGAAATTCATGTCAATGAAAATGCTAATCTAGATTATTATAAGATTCAAAATGATTTAGAAACAACTTCATTAATTGATAACACATATATTAATCAAAAAAGAGATAGCGAAGTAAGTTGTCACACATTTTCTTTTGGTGGAAATATTGTCAGGAATAACTTAAATTTTTATCAGAACGGTGAAAATATAAATTCAATAATGAAGGGGATAACAATACTAGGTGGTAATCAACATACTGATCATCACACACTAGTTCATCATGCAAGTCCAAACTGTGAAAGCTATCAAGAATATAAAGGAATTTATAATGATAATTCTACTGGAGTTTTTAATGGAAGAGTTCTTGTTGATAAAATAGCTCAGAAAATTAATGCCTTTCAACAAAACAACAACTTGCTTGTTGGAGAAAAATCCTCAGTTAATACCAAACCACAACTTGAAATATTTGCCGATGATGTAAAATGTTCACATGGTTGTACAATTGGTCAACTCGATGATTCGGCTCTATTTTATTTAAAAACTAGAGGTATTTCTGAAAAAGAAGCTAAAGGTCTTCTCACATATGCATTTGCAAATAACGTACTTGAAAATGTAAAAATGCAGGCTTTAAAAACTAAAATCAAAAAAATTATTGCCAATAAAATTGGAGTTAATTTAGGTTTTGAACTTTAATGACTTTTAACGTTGAAAATATTAGAAAAGACTTTCCAATATTGGAAAGAAAGATTAATGGTAAAACCCTAATATATTTTGATAATGCAGCCACATCACAAACCCCAACAAGTGTTATAGATTCAATTTCAGATTATTATAAAAAATATAATGCCAATATCCATAGAGGAGTTCATTCAGTAAGTGAAGAAGCGACTGAAGCTTATGAAAGCTCTAGAAAAAAAATTCAAAAGCATTTCAATGCAAATCTTAGTGAAGAAATAATTTTTACCTCTGGAACAACACATTCAATAAATATTATTGCTAATGGCTATACGGATTTATTAAGTAGTGAAGATGAAATAATTGTTTCAGGAATGGAGCATCATTCTAATATAGTTCCTTGGCAAATGATGGTTGAGAAAAATCATGCTAAATTAAATGTGATTCCATTGAAAGAAAATGGTGAACTTGATCTTGAGCATTTCAAATCAATTATATCCTCAAAAACTAAAGTTGTTTTTCTTAATCATGTTTCTAATGCGCTGGGAATTATAAATCCAATTGAAGAAATAATTGAAATATCTCATAAAAATGGAGCTGTTGTTTTAATAGACGGTGCTCAAAGCTCAGCACATTTTAATGTTGATTTACAAAAGCTTGATATAGATTACTTTACTGCTTCAGCTCACAAGTTGTGTGGGCCAACTGGAATTGGTTTTCTCTACGGAAAAAAAGAATTGTTGAAAAAATTATCTCCACTAATGGGCGGAGGAGAAATGATTTCTGATGTTACTTTTGAAAAAACAACATATGCAGATCTTCCTCATAAGTTTGAAGCTGGCACACCAAATATTTCTGGTGCTATTGCTTTTGGTTACGCATTAGATTATCTAAACGAAATAGGATTAGAAAATATATATAATTACGAAAATGAATTACTAGACTATGCAACTAAATCATTAAAACAAATTGATGGTTTAAAGATATACGGCGATGTAAAAAATAAAACATCTGTAATTTCATTTAATATTGAGAATCTTCATCCCTACGATATTGGTTCAATCTTAGATAAGTTTGGAATTGCAGTTCGAACTGGTCAGCATTGTGCTCAGCCAATTATGGACCACTTTCACATTTCTGGAACCGTAAGAGTATCCTTGTCTTTTATTAATACAAAAAAGGAGGTTGACAAGTTAATTGAAGCCATTAATATGGCAAAAAAAATGTTGAGCTAATTCGTATCTTTGAATTATATGACTATTTCTGAACAAGGCAAAAGCTTAGCAGAAGACTTTTCATTTATGGAAGATTGGACTGAAAAATATCAGTACATGATTGATCTATCTAAGTCTCTTGATGAAATGGATTTAGAATTTAAAACAGAAGATAATCTTATTAAAGGATGTCAAAGTAAAGTTTGGCTACACTCCAGTTTTGATGGTAAAAAAATTCATTTTCAAGCTGATAGCGATGCAATAATTAGTAAAGGAATAGTAGCGATATTACTCAGTATTTTAAATAATAGATCTCCAAATGAAATATTATCAGCAGATTTGAGTTTTATTGATGATATAGGATTGAAAGAACATTTGTCCCCAAACAGGGCTAATGGGTTATCATCCATGTTAAAACAAATTAAATTTTATGCTTTAGCATATAGTAAATTAAACTAAATAATATGTCTGAGAAAATGATTGATCCAAATGAACTTGGAGAAAAAGTTGTAAAAGTTTTAAAAACTATATATGATCCAGAAATTCCTGTAGATATATATGAGCTTGGATTAATATATGATGTATTCTTGAACGAAGATAACGATGTAAAAATATTAATGACATTAACTAGTCCGAATTGTCCCGTTGCTGAAAGTTTACCACAAGAAGTTAAAGATAAGGTTGCAGAAATTGATGGGGTAAAAAGTTCTGATGTTGAAATGACTTTTGAACCACCATGGTCAAAAGATTTAATGAGTGAAGAAGCAAAACTAGAATTGGGATTTTTATAAATGGATTATAAAATTATAAATAGAGTTTCTAAAAGTAAAATCATGACTATTGATTTTAATGAATTTTTAGGTGACACTATTTTTGAGGTTATTGATCTCAAGAACTGGCTTAAAGATGAATTTATTTTAGTTGAATCTGACTTTAGAGAAAAAATTAAAAGTTTTAACTGGGAAGTTCTAAAAGAAAAGACTGTTTTAATTCAATGCTCAAATGATGCAATTATTCCACATTGGGCATATTTACTAATTTCTTCAAAATTGACTGAGTTTGAAATTAAAAATTTCATTGGAAATCAAAATGAGTTTAAAAATTATCAAATCATTGATGGTATAAAGAACTTAGATGAAAAACTATTTATTGATAAGCCTGTAATAATTAAAGGATGTTCAGATATTTCAGATAACAACTATTTTTATTCTTTAATTATTGAAAAACTTCAACCAATTGTAAAATCTATCATGTTTGGTGAAGCTTGTTCTGCAGTACCAGTTTTTAAAAGAAAATGACAAAATACTATTCTACTATTTTATGTCTTTTTTTTACACTGAGTGTTTTTGCTCAAGAAAAAGCTACTGATACAACAGAGTTAAAAAGCAACTGGAATAATTCTGGAAAATTTACTTTTTTAGGTAACCAATCTAGTTACAGTTATTGGACTGCCGGTGGTCAGACTAGTTTATCAGGAACTATCAAAATCGATTATGATTTTAACTTTGAAAATAATGGTTGGAACTGGGACACAAAAGTAATCACTGCATACGGTTTAAATAGTATTGGAGGAAGTAAATACTTAAAAAAAACAGACGATAGACTAGAAGTAAACTCGCTATTAGGTAAAAAATTCACTAATAATCTGATTGGAAATTGGAGTTACTCTTCTTTTGTAAACTTTAAAACTCAATGGACTAAGGGATATAGATTTAGAAAAAATGCTAATGGCGAAGAGGAAAGAACAGAACTTACTCGATTTTTTTCTCCAGCCTACTTACAAATTGGTGTTGGTTTATACTGGAGAAAGACCAAAGATCTGTGGGTTAACTTTGCTCCTGCTACAGGAAGATTGATTATGGTTAATAGATCTTTTACTGAAAATCTTGCTGATGGAAAACAATACTTTGGTGTTAATAAAGGAGCCAATAGCAGATTTGAACTTGGAGCATCTTTAAGGTCTTATTTTAAATTTGAACTAATTGAAAATGTTGAAGTATCGAATAGAATTAGTTTATATTCTGATTACCTTGAAAATCCTGGAAATATAGATTTAGATTATACCATAAATACTACAATGAAAGTGAATAAATACTTAACTACTAATCTTATTCTTCAATTTATTTACGATGATAACTCAATAAAGAGATTACAAGTTAGAGAGGTTATGGGTATTGGAATAAATTTAAAAATCTAATCTAAATCAGGGTATAGAAAATTGTTATAAGGAAATCTTTTTATATGTATTTTCCTAACTTCATTATATAGCATTCTTTTCAACTTATCGAGATTAATTTTTTTGTAAGCAGAAATAAATAAGTTTGACCCATTATTATCTTTAAATTTAAAATTTTCAAGCTCCTCTTCATTTAATTTATCCATCTTATTAAAAACTATCACACTTGGTTTATTTGAACATTTAATTTGTTCTAAAATAGAATTTACTGAATCGATGTGATCGTCATAATTCGGGTGTGAAATATCTACTATATGTAAAATTAAATCTGACTCAGTTATTTCATTTAATGTGCTTTTGAATGATTCAACTAATTGAGTAGGTAATTTTCTTATAAAACCAACGGTATCAGTTATTAAAAAAGGTAAATTTTCTACAACAATTTTTCTTACTGTAGTATCTAAAGTTGCAAAAAGTTTATCCTCAGCAAAAACCTTAGATTTTGAAATTAAATTCATTAATGTAGATTTACCAACATTGGTATATCCGACTAAAGCAACTCTAACTAAACTTCCTCTATTTCCTCTCTGAACAGACATTTGTCTATCAATATTTTTAAGTTTATTTTTTAACAAACTAATTTTATCTCTTACAATTCTTCTATCTGTTTCAATTTCAGTTTCACCAGGACCTCTCATTCCAATACCTCCCTTTTGTCTTTCAAGGTGAGTCCACAAACCTTTCAGTCTAGGCATCAAATACTGATATTGCGCTAATTCAACTTGATTTTTGGCATAACTTGTTTTCGCTCTCTGAGCAAAAATATCTAGGATTAGTCCTGTTCTATCAATGATTTTGCATTTTAAGATCCTTTCTAAGTTTCCTTGTTGAGTAGGAGACAATTCATCATCAAATATCACAGAGCTAATATCATTTTTCTTATTATATACTTGAATTTCCGATATTTTTCCAGTACCAATAAAGGTTTTTGGATTTGGGCTATCTAACTTTTGAATAAATCTCTTTTTGACAACTCCCCCGGCAGTTTCAGAAAGAAATGAGAGTTCATCTAAATAGTCTTTTACAACACTTTCACCTTGTTCCCTGTTAACAACACCTACAATAACGGTGTTTTCATATTCAATTTGCTTATTCTCAATCAAATTTATTTATTGAAATAATTAAGATTAAATGAATTACCATCATAAACTAAATAAGAGAAGTGAGTAATCCAATCTCCAGTATTAAAATATTTTGAGTTGTTTCCTAAGTCAAGCTCTAATGGGATGTGTCTATGACCAAAAATGAAGAAATGATAATATTTAGTTTTTAAAACATCTTTACAATAGCTAAATAACATTTCTTTGTCTTCTGACTCAAAAACCTTTTCACTACCTGATAAAATTTTATTTTTTTGAGATAAAAAACTTCCTAATGAAATTCCAATATCTGGATGAATAAATGAGAATAACTTTTTTAAAATAGGGTTTCTAAATAATAGTTTTAAAAATTTGTACTTATTATCTCCAGGTCCTAATCCGTCTCCATGACCTATAAGAATGTTATAATTATCAATGTTTAAATCTACTTTTTTATGGAAAACATTAATTCCAAGCTCATCTTCAAAATAATTACCTATCCAACAATCATGATTACCAACAAAGAAGAATAGATCAATTCCTGAGTCTGATAGCTCTGCTAATTTTCCAAAAAGACGGGTAAAACCTTTAGGAACCACTTTTTTATACTCAAACCAAAAATCAAATAAATCTCCAAGAAAAAAAATTGCTTGAGCATCTATTTTGATTTGATCAAGCCATGTTATAAATATTTTTTCTCTTTCAAGGCTTAAATTTCTATTTGGGGAGCCCAGGTGATTATCAGAACAAAAATATATTCTTTTTGAAGGATTTAATTTTATATCAATCATTATGATGCTGTATGTCTACTTTTTCCCATTTATCGTTTGAGTCTAGTCTAAATGATCCAATATAAATTTCATTCCACTCTGTAGGTCCAATAATAGACAAAAATAAATTTTGATCATTTCTTTGATAAAGATGGTAAATTTCTCCCTTTTCTGGTTTAAAACTAAAACTACAATTGTAGATTAACTGATTCCACTCATAAGATTCCATCAATTTTTTATACTCTTCCTTAATCTCTTCGTATCTAGATGAAAAATACTTATTCGTCTTAACAAGCTTCTCTTCCTTAAACGAAGTTAGATTTGATGGCTTGATTGCAGGAGCTCCAACATTTGAAGCATAGGGCAAAATACTTGGATTATCAGCTACTTGATCGGGTTTATTTTTAGACATCTAAATTTTTTGTAAAAATAATCAAACTATTTTAACAGTTTTTCATAACAATTAAATGGCATATCACTTTGATCCCTAAAATAAATTTGACCCAATTTAGTATATCCTAAATTGGTATATAAACTATTGTTTTTTTCGTTTAAGCTGAAAGTATCAAGCCTAACTGAATTAGCACTAATTTTTTTACCTAAATCTTCAATATAATTCATTATAAATTTAGCATATCCTTTCCCTTGAAAAGATGGATTTATTGCTAACCTATGGATATATAAACTATTGTTAGATTTAGTTTTCCATTTAATTTTTTTATAGAAATCATCCATGATATTTGACACACATACGCATCCAATCACTTTTCCTTTCAATAATAATACCAATAAATCATTTTTATTAATATCCTCTTCAAATGCTTGTCTTGTTGGGTAACTATCATTCCATTGAAAAATCTTGTTAGAAATCATGTGAGCTGTACATAAAGAAATGATTTCCATAACGTTATCTAGATCAGAAATTTTTTCTATCCATGATTTAATATCTGCTATACTCGTACTATTTAATGGATACTGCTTCATATCGACAAAACTTGAAATATCTTTATATAAAAGATCTAAATCAACCAAATCTTCAGGGTAAAACCAACTTTGGTTAGACCATCCAACATTAATACCTGTTCCCCTTAAAATCCCAGTAGAACCAATTCGCTGATATACTTTGAAAAAAGGACTGTCTTTTTCAACATCTAAATAAGGTTGAATATAACCTCCATTTTCAAGAATTTTAGATTGAAGGTTTCTAATATTTATTTCTTGAGTAGAAATATCATTTTTAACTGATTCTGATGCAATTAATCCAGCGATCTGACCAATCTGTAAAACAACCGGCTGCAATCTCGTTGTTCCATTGACTAGATTAGAAACAGAAATTGATTTTTCTGCAACTAAAAAATTAGGATTCTTTTTAGAAATAATAGATCCTACAGGCAAAGAATATGACGGAATTGGATAAAATGCAAGCTGAGGTAAATTTTTTCTATCTGGATGAGCATCATGATGATGATCAACTGGATAATCACCAACTAAAACACCAGTACGATAAAGAGCATGATTTTGATCATACGGTTTTTTAATAAAGTTTAAAGAAAAAGTAACCATTCCATTAATTCTTCTTGATTCTCTATAATAAGGAATCAGAGGAAAATTATCTTTTGTATCATATTCATCATCGCTTAAAGAATAATTTTCAAATCCTAATTCATCTTGTATGTAGTATAAGTATTGAAGAGATTTTTCTTTAGCTTTTTTGAATACTTCTTCTCTTTCATCAGCATTCATTTCTAAAAGATTTGAATAATAATCATTTCCATATATAGGCCAATTAATCATTATTTTATCATTTGGTAATCTACCATAATTCATCATTTGTTCAGGTGACCAAAGGGCTTTGTCTGATTCTGGACAATTAGGTGAAGAAGTTGAGCAATAAAATTCAGAAGGATCATAATTTTCTGGTTCTTGAATTTTGACATTCTTATTATAATTCTTTAAAATCATCACATAAGTTAAATCTTGTATGACATCATTTTTTTCATCAGGGGCAATATCCTCTCCATACATTTCTTTATCGTCCATTCCAATACTATATTCTTCATCAATCATAGGAAGTAAATCTCCAAGTTCTGTAGCATCTATGAGGACCTTTGATGAAAAATTGCCTTTAGAAGAATTTATCCTGAAATTATAGTAATCACCTTCTGTTTGAATAACAGAATTTACTTTTGTTGAATGAAATATTTTTAAATTCTTTTCTTTACTAGCAATAGATTTTAGAATCTTATTCCCAACTTTTGGTTCAAAAAGGACATTACTAACCCAGCCTGTTTTTAAACTTTCTAAGTCACCATAATAAGATACTAAGCTATCTTTAAACTCACCCCAAAATCCAGATGGAAGTTTATAATTACCATCAATAGCACTAACTCCCGCAGAAGTGAGCATACCTCCCAACCAATCCGTTTCTTCAATCAGTAATGTTCTAGATCCATTTCTAGCAGATTGAATTGCAGCAGATGTTCCACCCGCACCACCACCTACTACAATTACATCATAATAATGATAATCTTCACAAGAAAATAATATGACACTGAGTAATAGTATAAGTTTATTTAATCTCATTTGAAATAGTTTTTTTGCCTGTTGAAAAGTCTTTTGTGATAATAGCACTATCATAGAGAGTTCCTAATGTGGTATATGCACTGTAAATTAATTTATCATTTTCAATGCTAATAACCTGAAAAAACTGAGTTTGTTCACCTAATTTATCATTTTTGTATCCATCAGTTTCATAATTTTTCATTTGTTCTCTATCAACTTTATATTGTTTAGGTCCGCTTACAGATGTAACATATAAAGTTTTAAAATTTCCTTCTTGATTAATATTTGGGGATTTAACAGGTATGTGTCCTCTTGCATAAGTATGGTCATGACCATTAAGCACTAAATCCACACCGTACTTGTCAAATAATGGCTTCCATACTCTTCTAGCATACTCAAAATCTCTACCTTCTGCCGGAGAAAATACCGAGTGATGGTTGGTAATTATCTTCCATTTTGCATTACTCTTACTTAACTTTTCTTTAATATATTCCGTTTGCTTTTCGAGTTGACCCGTTGAATTAAGAACAATAATAAGTATATCTTGATACTCGACTGAATAAACTGTTTCGTGAAGTTTACTATCCAAACTTTGCTCAACTGGTAAACTAAATTGAGGTCTCCATTGAATCGATAATCTTCTAGGGCTTGAGTCATCGGTTCTTTGAAACTCATGGTTACCAACTACAGGGATAGCAGTCCATTGGCTATGGATAAACCCTCCTGCCTTAAACCATTGTGCCCATTCGTAATCTTTATGAGCAGTATCAACTAAATCTCCTGCATGAATAACAAAGGCCGCGTTCGGAGCAGTTTGGTAAGCCATTCTAATAACTCTTGACCAATGACTTAGAATATCATTTTGAGCATCACCAAAATATACAAACTGGGTAGGACTGTAACTATTATTAGCTGTTTTAAACTGTATCCACTCAGACCAATTTTTATCATATCCAACTCTATAAGCATATAATGTATTTGGCTTTAAATCTTCAAATACTACACTATGATAATTCACAATTAAAGAATTATTTGCTTTGTATAAACCTAAATCAAATTCTTCAGTTGATGCAGTGTAAGTTGTAGCTTCTTTAGTAAATCTAGAATTTAGGCCTGCAACTGCTATTTGAGCCTCAGCTTTTTTTACTGAAGAATCAGTTCTCCATGTAACAGCTCTTTTTGTTGAAGGATCACCATTAAAAGTTAAAATTATTCGATCAGGATCTTTACTTGGAATTTCCCAATGATGTAAACCATCATGTTTATGACTATGAGAATGATTTTGAGCATTTAAGTAAAAACAAAAAAACACAAAAAAAAGAAGATTATATAAGGGGTTCTTCATAAACTTATTTAAAAATTTGAATTCTATCATCATTATTAGCAACAATGAATAGTTTATTATTTTGAGTTTCAATTGAAACAATTTTTTTTGAATCGCCAGGAACAAAAAAGCCAGATTCGTATGTTGGAATCTGTTTAAAGCTTCCGTCATTATTTCCGATTAATAACAATCCATTACCAGAATCATTTCTTGTTGTTTCAATCTCTGCATGATACATATTGCCTATTAAAAGTACATCATTAATATTATCATTATTGAAGTCTTGAATTATCATATCGTTAACCGATGAAAATTGAGCATACGTAGGTAAAGGCTTAAAATCAAAGAAATCCTTATTGTTTATTAAAGCTGCACTTTCAAAGGTATTAACAGATAATCTCAAGGCATTTTCAAGGTTCTCCTCACCATAAACTTGTTGTACATCCAAAGAGGCAAATATGTCATACTTCTCAAACTTATCCTTTAAATCAGGGACTTGTTGAGATGAGCAAGAAAATCCTCTTAATGGAAACTGAATCCCATAATTATAATATGCAAGAACAATATCATTAGAACCATTTTCATCAAAATCATCATAAAACACTTCAAATGGTTCATCAACAGATGCTTTATATTTATAGTTGAGTCCTAAATTACCAACAACAATATCAGGTAAATTATCATTATTCAAATCTGAAACTTCAATACTATTCCACCAACCTGTTGAAGAGCATCCTAAGTTTGTATTCAATTCTTTTTTTAAAAAAACTCCACTCTGATTTTCAATAAGAGTTATTGGCATCCATTCACCAACAACAACTATATCCTGATCACCATCTTGATCATAATCCATCCATTCAGCATCAGTCACCAAACCTATTTCATTTAAAACAGATGAGCTGTCATGTACAGTAAATGCACCTTCATTATTAACTAATATATAACTACTTGCAGGCTCAGGATAATTCCAAGGTTTCATTCTTGATCCAATAAATAGATCTATATCCCCATCATTATCAAAATCATTTGGTTTTACTACAGAACCACTTTCAAAAATTTGGGGAAGTAATTCTCTGTTGAATGTAAAATTACCATTGCCATCATTTATATAAAGTCTATCTAAATATGTACTCGAATTAGGACTAAACTCATTACCTCCCGAAACAACATATAAGTCTAAATCACCATCATTATCAGAATCAAAGAAAGTAGCATCAATATCTTCTAAAGCTTTGTGCCTTGCCCAAGTTGAACTGCTAGAAACTATAAATTGATTTTCATTTTGTATATATAGTGTAGCTGATTGACCAGAAGCACCTCCAATAAAAATGTCATCTAAACCATCACCATTAACATCTCCTTTAGTCAGTGCAGGTCCCAATTGAGATAACTTGTGGGGTAGTAACACTTGTTTATCATAATCATTAAAATAATTTTCTTGATGAACATGATTCAATAATGATTTAACTTCAGTAAACTTTATGTCAGTCTCAGATTTGTTCAAAGTATTAAATAAGTTTTTATCCTTCTTTATTTTATGAAGTTTATTAATTTTTGGATTTAGTATTTTTTGAATTTTATTGTCAGGCCACTCAATCAGAATGCTATCAATTTTTTTTGAGGTTCCAATTCCAAAATGAATAACATCTTCGCTTGTAGAGTAAATTCCTCTAACATTTGTGGTTTCAAAAAATTGAAATTCATTTTCATGATAGATTGAAACTTTAGTCCCAAATGTTGGCTTACTATCATTTAATTTTAACCTTATGTAATTATTTCCGTTCTTCTCAGAATTATTTTTATAAATGAAAGGTTTATCATTTACATTGCTAACTACTAAATCTAAATCTCCATCATTATCTAAATCAACATAAGAAGCTCCATGAGAAAATGATGGTTGGTTTAACCCCCAATCATCAATATCATTTTTAAAATTTAAATCACCATAGTTTTTATATAGGTAATTTTTAAGTTTTTGAGAAGGTAATAAATCGAGTAATTCCTCCAGATTAATGATATCCCAGATACTTATATCAGAATCATTTGGATTCTTTAAAATATACTCATTAATAGTTTTAGATACTATATCTGATATTTTTTTATCAGCATCAGTATTCCTAATATCTCTAAGTAGTCCATTAGTTATATAAATATCTTTTTGTCCATCATTATCAAAATCAGCGACAAGACTTGCCCAGCTCCAGTCAGTAGCAGCAGTCTGAGTAAATTGAGCTATGTCACTAAATGTTTCATTACCATTATTTAACTGAAGAGTATTAAACATATATTGGTAATGTCCGCCGTCATTAACAACTTTCCAAAAAGAATTTGGATTCATACCACTCATATTAGATTTCAATCTAAAATTATCTTCAGCCGTCATATCCAAAACCATTAAATCGAGATGTGAATCATTATTTATATCAGCAGCATCAACACCCATACTATAAAATGAAGTGTGTCTTAAAGACATTTCAGTTTTGTACGAAAAAGTACCATCCTTATTGTTGTAGTAAAGAAAATCGGGTGCATCAAAATCATTAGCAACATATAAGTCAGGCCAACCATCTTTATTAAAATCGCCCACAACAGCAGCATTAGGAAATCCAGATCTATCTAAACCAGCTTTTTCAGTAACATTGATAAAATTATCACCTGTATTTTCAAAAAGCTGTAAATTATATTCAGGCAATTTCATGTCAGTCCCCATGAATGGAGAAAAATTTCCAGTATTTGGAGGATGATTTAAAAGATATAAATCTAAAAGACCATCTTTATTATAATCAAAAAAAACTGAATGTCTAGTTCTTCTATCAACATCTACACCCCAGGACTTTGCTGACTCAATAAATTTAAAATTTCCTTGATTTATATAAAGTTTATTTGTTCTCAGCTCAGGTTTATCATCATAAAGCTCACAGCTAACATAAATATCAAGGAGACCATCATTATTAACATCAGCTACTGTAACACCTGTTGACCAAGAGCCATCATTAACGATACCGGAATTAAGTGTTTTATCTTGAAAATTAAAATTCCCAAGATTTCTATAGATTTTATCATCAACTAGATTTCCTGCAAAAAATAAATCCTCTAACCCATCATTATCAAAATCACCGACACCAACACCAGCTCCTCCATAATAATTCGCATACAAAAAGACGTTGTGTTCCTTTGTATCCACAAGATCATTTGAAAATGTAATTCCAGTTTTTTCAGAATCAATTAAACTGAAAACAGATTCTTGTGAGAAAGACACAAAGTGAAAAAAAATAATTAAATAATATTTAACTAATTCTCTCATATAAAGCAAAAAAAAAGGGAGGATTAAATCCTCCCTTAAATATAATTAATATATAGTATATATTATATTATTTATCCCACCACATTCTTGTCATCCAAGTATCAGCTCCTTGTCTAGCAACAGCTGCACTATAGCTATCACCATTTGTTGAAGCTTCACCACCAGGATAAATCATTCTTCTCATGATTTGCCCGCTAGTTTCACTATTAGGATGTTTAGTTGCAGTTAATGTAGGATATCCTGTTCTTCTCCAGTTAGCATATGCCTCATACTCGTTAAGGTAAGTAGCTTTCCAGTATTCATTCATACATTGCTCCCAACCTTTAGATGCATCATATGCACCAGCACCAGCTAAATAAGCGTCAGCTTCAGCAGCTGTAATTGCTGTAGATGAAGGATAAATATCCTTTAACATCATCATAGCCGCTTTAACCCCATTTTCATAATGAGTTTTAGCATCGCCAGAAGTCCATCCTCTAATCGCAGCTTCTGCTTTTAAGAATTCAACTTCAGCATAAGTTTGGAATACCATAGGTACATCCATTCCTCTTAATGCAGCGTTAGGCTGAGCATAAATATGTCTGTTTGGAATACCAGCAACTGTATTACCATCTTGATCAGTGTAATCAGAACCTGTTCTTCCGTTAGGCATACCAACAATTGTTGTAGCATCGTTTCCTGGCTCAAATAAAACAGATAGTCTAGGGTCTCCAGCTAAGTGAGCGCCAAATGTATCACTCATTCTTGCTTGAGAGTCAACTAAGAAAACTTCACCATGACCATTTCTGTTGATCCCTCCTGGACCGTCAGTATGTCTAACCATCGCAATATGATCGTTAGATGTCATAGTTCCGCCTGAAATAGCTTTAACCGCCCAAGCTTGAGCAGAAGCAGCATCAGCTTTAGTCATTCTCATAGCTAATCTTAGCATCATTGAGTTACCCCATGCTTTCCATTTTGTAGTATTACCACCAAACATAACGTCTGATACACCCATTGTTGATGATCCACCAATCTGTGCAACAGCTTCTTCTAACTCTTTCAACATATCCATATAGATATCTTGCTGAGGGTCATATTTAGGTTTTAAAGTACCATCGATGTATCCTTTACCTGCCTCACTGTAAGGTATATCACCGTGAGTATCAGTAATTCTGTGATAAATAAATACTCTAAGTATTCTAGCCATACCCATCTCAGATCCAGAATTTCCTTCATCTTTTAACTGCTGAATGATATCTTCGATACCTTTAACAGCTGAAGGGTAATTTCTGTCCCAAAGAGAAGTAGCGTAGCTATCTACTCTGTAATACTTATCACCTGACCAATATCCTGCTAATGTAGCATGATGTTGGATTAACGTAGAGTTATAGATAAAACTATTTCTCCAGTTTTCATATCTACCACCACTGGTGTCAAGAATTGTTTTTGCAAACTTATTTCCTACACCAATTTGGGCAGCAGCATTAGGGTTTACGTTCATCTCTTCGAATCCTTTGTCGAATTCACAAGAAGCGAAAACAAAACCTAAAGCTAAAAATGTAATTAATGTATTTCTCATTTTATTGTCTAATTAAGTTTATTAAAATTTAAGATTTACATTAAGACCAATAGTTCTTGGAACTGCCAATCCGAACCACTCTAAACCAGCAGAGTTACCCGCTTGATAAGATGATTCTGGATCGATGTTATCAACACTATTAGAAATGAAGAATAAGTTCTTACCAATCAATGATACACTAGCCGCTTGTATAAACGAACCATCTAACATATCCGATGGGAAATTATAACCAATTCTTAATTGTCTTAATCTCATATAATCTGAGTCATAAATACCTGCCTCTGCAGCGTCATTATATCTACCCCAATAAGCAGATTGTTGACCATGAGGGATAGAAATTGTTACAGGAGAACCATCTTCCATAACACCATCTGGAACAAATCCAGCTTCTCTACCACCAGCAGGAATAGTCATTTTGTGAGCTCCAGTACCCATCATGGTAGCGTTTGTACCTGAGTAAATTTGACCTCCTGACTTTCCTTCAACTAAAACACTAGCATCCCAGCTTTTATATCTGAATGAAGCACCAATACCAATTTGTTGTGGAGCAACACCAAATCCTAAAATCTTTCTACTATTGTCAATTTTTGGTCTTGGGTAACCGTTAACTAATTCGTGAACGATTGCACCATTACCATCTCTTACAAAAGATGTACCAAATAAAGCACCATATCTTTCACCCACAATGTGAGTAACTCTTAGGTTTCTTGATCTTGGCTCTTGAAGTGAAATATTTCCACCTGTATCATTTGTTGCAACAACTTCACTATCATTATTCGTGTAGTTTAATGAAAGTTCCATTGCAAAGTCGTCAGTAACAACTGGCTTAACTTTTAAAAGCAACTCAATACCTGAGTTAGAAATTTCTCCAAGGTTTGCAAGTGCACTACCGTAACCAGAAGTTGCAGAAGCACTTACACCAACGATATCACCTACAGTTTCGTTATCATAGAAAGTAGCATCTAAACTTAATTTGTTATCAAACATTCTTAAGTCAACACCAAACTCAGTTTCATTCTTTTCGAATGGAGTAATTTCAGTGTTAGGAATTCTACCACCGTTGATTTGACCAAGAGAAGCACCTAAGTGACCTTGACCAACAATACCGTATGTAAGATTCAAACTATATGGGCTATCAGCACCACCAGCTACCTGAGAATAACCACCTCTAAGTTTTAAGAATGAAATGTCTGGACCTAAATCAAGAGCATCAGATAAAACTACAGATAAACTCGCAGAAGTATACAAGTCATTGTTTGGTGCATCTTTACCAGCAAGTGATAAAGTAGAGAACCAGTCATTTCTAGCTGTTAACGTTAGATAAGCAAAATCTTGGAATCCAAATTCAGCTGATCCATAAGCAGAGTTGATCTTCTTCTCACTGTAACCGTAACCTGCAGATTTGTTTTTAGTGTTTCCAAAAGAAACTAAACCTGGTACGATGAATTGACTACCGTTAGCTGAAACTGATTCAGACTCAACATAGTTAGATCCAAGACCAACAAATGCAGTTAAACTTAAATCGTTAGTTAATGCAAGATTATCAGTTCCTAAGAATGCATCGGCATCCAATTGCTTGAATGATAATTTATATTCATTAATAGAACCTAATGGCTGATAAGCAGTACCAAAAGGAGTTGAAGTTGTTCTGTGATAATCATATCTATCAGTACCAACTCGACCTCTTAAGTATAAGAAATCTGTTAGATTCCATCTTGCGTTAACAGAACCAATAAATCTTTCTTTTTCAGAATCGTTAACAAAGTTATAAGCAGCAAACCATGGGTTCTGAGAATAGATCCCGTTTGTTGTTCTATACTCAGTACCATCCTCATTACTACCATCTCCGTTAGGACCTTTCATTGTATTTACATCAACAGAAGGAGCATAAAGCTTTAATGAATAGTTAGAGTTACTTGGAGCATCGGACATTCTTGGGTTTCCGCCTTGCTCTTCAAGTATATACTTCATGTTAACGTCTAATGTGATTGCATCACCAAATCTTTGAGTAGTATTTAAACCTACTGAATTTCTATCAAGAGTAGAATTTGGTGAAATATCATCATTGTCTAGGTTAGTAAATGAAAATCTAGTGTTTCCATTTTCACCCTGTGTAGATAAAGATACAGTATTAGAAAATGTTGTACCTGTTCTATAAAATTTTTCTTGGTTGTCACCAGTGTATACATATGGTCTAGAGATACCATCAAAATGTGGAACTAATTGTCCATCCATTTTTGGTCCCCATGCACTATATACTTCACTAAGCGCATCCTCTTTTGATGAAGGAACTTGAGCGTTAAAACCAGATCCATAGGTTGTTTGAGCATCCCATAGACTGTTGTTCAACATATCAAACTGAGCTGTACTGTTTATTTCAATACCTAATCCTTCAGATCCAAGACCATTTTTCGTTGTAATGATAATTACACCGTTAGATGCTCTTGATCCATAAAGTGCTGCCGCAGCACCACCTTTAAGAACAGATACCGATTGAACCTCATCTGGGTTGATACTTGAAATACCATCACCAAAGTCAGTTCCACCCCATACACCTGCAGCACCAAGGTTGTTGTTGTTAATAGTAATACCATCCACAACATATAGTGGCTGGTTATTACCCGTCAAGGAACTCGTTCCTCTGATAACAACTCTACTTGATCCTTTAGCACCCATTGCACTACCAGTTACCATAACTCCGGCAACTTTACCTTGTAATGCGTTGATTGCATTGGTTGATGGGTTAGCACTAAGTTCAGTACCATCTACTTCAGTAACAGAATAACCTAGAGCTTTGGTGTTTCTTTTTACACCAAGAGCTGTCACAACTACCTCCTCGAGGGAATTGTCAGGTTCTAATGAAACATTAATAGTGGCTGAAGAGCCAACAACAACAGATTGAGAGGCGTATCCAACAAAGCTAAACACAAGAGTATCCCCTTGTGAAGCACTTATCGAATAATTACCATCAAAATCCGTTGAAACTCCCGTAGAAGTCCCCTCGACTACAACAGTAGCACCCGGTAAAGGCACACCATTTTCGTCTGAGACAGTACCAGAAACTTGTTGAGCGTACGCTGACAATGTCAGAGCAAAAAACAACAAAATACTAGTACAAATGGTAATAATCGAAGGGTTTTTTTGTTAAAATGATAAATTTTTTTTCTAATAATTTGATAATCAACAGAAAATAAAGTACAAAATTGCGAATATAATAATTGAATTATATGAGAAAATCAGGCTATAACAGCATGATTTCATCAATAAAAAGCCATGCAGGCTCTCCCTCTGCAGGGTGTCCCTTTGGAAGCTTTTTATTAGAAATAACTTTAAGTCTTACTTTTTTTAGATTTTTATTGATTGGTATTCGAAAGGTGTATAAAGGAGCATTTTCTTCATCAAATTTTCTTAATATATTTTTTGAGTAAACTAGCTCATCATTACCTAAACTTATGTCGTATAGTTCGATTTTAGTAGGGAACAATATATATGCCCCATAATCTGTTAAACTAGAAATACCAATTTCATTAACTCCCTCTGGGAGTGAAAACTCAGCAATCATATCTCCTGATCTGGTATCAGATTTTATAAACCCATTCCAAGTTCCATCCCTAAAGTCAGCGGATCCTACCTCATTATTAGATAAAATATTTTTTGCAGCGTACGGCTCCACAGTTGTGCTTAATAATTTGAAATCAGTGATTGGAGCAGCAATTTTTCTGTAAAAAACTTCTTGCACTGGACTAGGTCTTGAACCTTTTTTGAAAGCTTTAAATTTTAAGTTTGAACTTCTATCTATTTTGATTGGGCCAACATACAAATTTGATAGACTATCAGGCTCATCTCCATCAATTGTATATCTATAGTCAGGGCTAGTTATATCAGAAACCACCTCAATATCAACTGTACTTGAAAATAAAGTTTGAGTGGGAGTTATAATTGGAATCTTTAAAGGAACATTAGATGCAAAATCATCTAATGAAACTCCAAAATAAATTTTGTCATTTGAATTTGCTGAAATTTCTTTAGTTAAATCAAGATCACTAATTGTGTTATATGCAAAAACCCTCTCGTTAGTTGGGTTTGAAATAAACTTATCAAAGACACTAACATCAAAATTATTATTACTAAGAATTAAGGTTTGAATATCAAGATCTAATTTTTGTATTTTTTTTGTTGTAAGTTTTGTGTTGTTTAAATTCAAATAAGTTAGATTTTCAAAATTATCTACTCTTGATAAATCTATAGAGCTTAAGTCAACAAATGATAAATCTAGTCTCTTTATATTATCAGAGACTTTTGAAAGTAATCTCAAGTAACTTTGTTTAAAGGATTTTCCTTGATATTTGATGTCAATAAAATTATTTTCAGTGCTTATCCTTTCAATTCTAAATTCATTTTCTATGAGTTTAACTAAATCGTTCCTGTTAGGTGGATCAACTGAAGCAATTTCTTTTGGCAAAAAACTTAAAATTTCTTTAGAAAAATTATCATCATTCATTTTTCTAAAATTGTAAAAATCTGCACCTTCATCAATCCATAGTTTAATTAATTCTTTTTCATTATCATTCAATTGACTATTACCATCTGGTGGCATATGCATTTCATCGTCAATAGGAAGATTTAAATACGTATAAAGTCTGCTATCAACTGACGAGTTTGATTTAATTATTTGTCCTTTTTCTCCTCCTAAAAGAATTTTGTCTATTGAACTCAACATTAAATTGCCTTTACTTTTTCCAGTATTATGGCATTTTACACACTTTGAATCCAAAATTGGAGAGATGACTTGATTAAAAACATGAATACTATCATAACTTACAATTGAAATTTCTTTTTCAAAATCTGGTAGTTTTAAATAATCTTTCCCGTGAGTCAAAGATCCACCATTATGACCTGTAATAGTCAACAACACTGTAGCAAAAACAAAAGAAGACAGAACATGATTATATGGTTTTTGTTTTTTGTGTAAGTACAATACAAAACCTATTAAAATAGTAGTAGCAACTGCCAACCACATGTGCCTGTCAACAAGAACACTATCATAATCCCCATTTAAATGAAGTATATATCCAAAAATAGATGTAATAATTGAAGTTATAAATGAAAATAATAACCCCATTCTTACAGCAGGATCAAAATTAGATTTCAAATATTTTTGAGAAATGAATAAAAGAAAAGTAAATAAAAAGGCTCCTATTGGCAAGTGTAATACCACAGGATGAAAATTGCCTAAATAATTAATTATTTCTTCCATTATATATTATAAGATGCATCAATTAAAACTGAATCATTTTTGTCATCAGTTAATGCAAAATTAAATCCCTTTTTCAAACTGTATCCTGCATAATCCCCTGACTTACTTAAAGCTATAAAACCAACCTGTAAATATTCCCATTCAGGTCTGTTTCTATGTAGATTGGAAATCCTGTGAACTACCTCTTTACATGCTTCCATAGGAGACATTCCATTTCTCATACATTCAACTACCATAGCACTACCAGCAGTTCTAATTACTGCTTCACCTAAGCCTGTTGCTGCTGCTGCTCCAACATCATTATCTAGGAATAGACCAGCGCCTATTATAGGAGAGTCTCCAACTCTTCCATGCATTTTCCAAGCTGCTCCACTAGTTGTGCAAGCACCAAATAAATTACGATCAGAATCAATCAATAACATACTAATTGTGTCATGATTTTCAATATTAATGATTGGTTTATACTCAGATTTTTTTAACCAATTTTCCCAATCTTTTTTTGACTGCTCAGTTAATAAATTTTCACTTTTAAACCCATTCTCTATTGCAAAATCATAAGCCCCTTTTCCAGACAACATTATGTGAGGGGTTTTTTCCATGACTAGTCTAGCAACAGAAATTGGGTTTTTAATATTTTCTAAAAAACTTACAGATCCACAATCATTATTTGAATCCATAATACAAGCATCTAAAGTTACTTTACCTTCACGATCAGGTAAGCCCCCATACCCAACTGATCTTTCATTTGGATCATTTTCAGAGTCTCTAACACCATATTCAACTGCGGTTAAACCACCTTCACCATTATTTAATTTTTTCCAAGCAATTTTATTGGCATTAACGCCATGCTTCCATGTTGATATAATTCTTGGAACAGACTTTACAATAGGATTATTCTTATTAGTTAGACTCATTATCGTTGATGCAGACAAAGAGCCAATTATGGAATTCTTTAAAAAATTTCTTCTAAACATAATTAAGGTGTTATTTTTCCAACTTCTCTTGTTCCAACTCCTTTAACATTAGTCAAATTATCTCCAAGATCATATCTTGCTTCTTCACCCATTTTCTCTAATTTACTAACTATGTTAGGATAATCATCTAAGACATTGTTTAATTCTTTAGGATCACTCTTCAAATTGTATAATTCATTTTCAGAAACAACATTTTGATCGTATTTAACCGGTATACCATCTACTCCACCAGGCCTGCCATTTAACGATCTATATGATCTAGGAAAGTAAAGCTTCCAGTCACCTGACCTTACTGCATGAAGTTCATTTTGCTTGTAATAAAAATAAAGCGCTTCGTGAGGACTCTTATTAGTTTCTGAGGTTAATAAAGGCCAAATATTTTTTCCATCAATTTTATTTGAAGATAGTTTTGAATCGGTCAGACTAGCAAAAGTTGGTAACCAATCAATGCCCATCAAGGGTTCATCAATTACTGTCCCAGCACTTATTTTATCAGGATACTTCACAATACAAGGTACTCTTTGTCCTCCTTCCCAAGCAGTTCCTTTACCTTCTCTATAAATTCCTGATGACCCTGCATGATCACCATATGAAAGCCAAGGACCATTATCCGATGTAAATACAACAATAGTGTTTTCTGATAAACCATTTTTTTCTAAAGCCTCTAAAACTCTTCCCACCGAAAAATCAATTTCAGTAATAACATCAGCATATAATCCTTCTCCGGTGCTTCCATTAAACTCATTGGAAGCAAAAAGTGGAACATGTGGTTGAGGATGAGGTATATATAAGAAAAATGGATTGTCTTTGTTTTCATTTATAAATCTTACGCTTTCATCAGTTATTCTTTTAGTCAAATCAGATTGATCAATTAATGTTTCTATCGGCTTTTCATTTCTATATAATAACAAATCATCAGGGAAGGCGTTTGGAAATTCGGGATGAAACGGCCACATATCGTTTGAAAAAAGAATTCCAAAAAATTCATCAAAACCATGTCTTGTAGGTTTAAATTTATCAGCATCTCCAAGATGCCACTTACCAAAAATTCCAGTCTTATAGCCATTTTCTTTTAACATTTCTGAAATCAATAATTCGTTTTCATTAATACCCCTTTTAGACTTAGGTCCAAATGCTCCATTAATGCCAATTCTATTTGAATAGGTACCAGTAAGAATTGCTGCTCTGGAGGCAGAACATACTGCTTGAGATGAATAATAGGAAGTTAATTTTGCTCCATTTACCGCCATTTCATCTAGAAATGGTGTATTAATAAATTCTGAACCATATGATGAAAGATCAGCATAGCCCAAATCATCAGCAAGAATAAATACAATATTTGGCTTAACCTCTACTTGTTTATCACATGACATTACTGACATGCCAATTAAAAATCCGTAAAGTAGTAATGTAATTTTTTTCATATTAATCATTTAGTATTTTTAAAGCTTCTGTAACCTTATTTACAGGGAATTTACAAGAATTATTAACACATACATAAATTAAATTCTCCCCTTTAACATATCTATTATTAAGTAAATACTCCTTAGAATCTTTTTTCGAGGCAGCAATTAAAACATTTGGTAAATATTTAGATTTGATTTCATCAGACATCTTATAAGCATCTTTACCTGTTACAACAATTTCATAAAAGTTCTTTGAATAACTTAAAGCAACATTAAGCCAGTTCATATAATCTAATGGCTCAGACATTATCTTGTTTAAAGCAGACTTTATCATAAGATCACCTTTATTTAAATAATCTCTATTTCCTGTATAATGTGAAAGCATAAATAGATTATTGCTCATGATTGAGTTGGCAGAGGGAATTACACCATCTCTTAAATCAATAAAATTTCCAGTAAATAATAATGATTGATCAGAACTAAATTTAAAAAAACTTGAATCACTAACTGAAAAAATTTCAATTGATTTATTAGTTAAAGCTTCTGCTTTTTCGATCCATTCATAATCAAATGTAGATTGGTATAATCCTAAGTATGCAGAAATTAGATAACTATAATCTTCCAAGAATTGAATTTTCTCGTCAGATATTGATAAAGACCTTTTTATATTTAATTTATCATCTATTAAATTATCTTCAATTGCTTCTGTAATTTCTAAAGCCATTTTTAAATATTTTTTATCTCCTGTGGCTTCAAAAGCATCATTTAATCCAATTACGGTCAATGCGTTCCAAGATGTTATTACTTTTTTATCGATTTCTGGTTTGACTCTTTTTTCACGTATTACATTTAAATCGATTAGAGATTTGGATAATATCTTTTCTAGTTTATCATTGGAAATTTTAAACTTTTTTGTGAAATATGAATTATCTTTTTCTCTTTTTAATATGTATTTATCCTTTTCCCAATATCCAAATTCATTAATATTAAAGTATTCAGAAAAAATTTCATAATTATCTTTAAGTGTATTTTTAATTTCATTTTTATTCCACACATAAAAATCTCCTTCAACTTTTTGGTTATTAATTTCAGTTATTGCAGAAATGCTAGAGTAAATTAAATTTTCACTTGAGGTTAAATCTCTTTCTATAAAATTGAATATTTTTTCTAACTGATCTTTGTATAATAAGTCGTTGTTAGATTTATACGCTTTTGAAAATACAGAAAGCATTTGAGCATTGTCATAAAGCATTTTTTCGAAGTGAGGGACATGCCATATTGAATCTACAGTATATCTATGCAGTCCTCCACCAACATGATCATTAATCCCCCCAAATGCAATATTTTTTAATGTTAGGTTAACATGATTATGGTATTTTTTTTCTTCAAACTGATAACCAGCACGAAGAAAAAAATTAAGCATTGATGGTAAATGAAACTTTTGTGAAGTCTTTAATCCTCCATTTAATTTATCAGTAAATTCAAAAGATGATGATGATGTCTCTTTTATTTTTTCAAAAAGTTCTTCACTTTCAAGTTTGACTTGAATCATATTTTCTTGCTGAAGCCCTTTTTTAAGTTTATTAGCATAATCTTGGACATCATTAAATCTTTTTTTAAATAATTCATCAATCTGAACTAAAACACTCATCCAATTTGTTTTTGGCAAATAGGTTCCTCCCCAAATTGGAGATCCATCTGGAAGAGCAATTATATTCATTGGCCATCCACCACTTCCTGTCATTAATACCAAAGATTTCATATACAACTCATCAACATCAGGTCTTTCTTCTCTATCGACTTTAATATTGATAAAATTAGAGTTCATAACCTCAGCGACTTCTGAATTACTAAATGTTTCTTCTTCCATTACATGACACCAGTGACATGATGAGTATCCTACGCTAATTAAAACAAGTTTGTTTTCTTGTTTAGCTAAATCCAAAGCTTCTGAACCCCATGGCATCCAATCTACTGGATTAGTAGAGTGTTGCTTTAAATATAAACTCTTTTGATTAGCTAGTTTATTCATTCTTTCTTGTGATAAAATAATTGTTGAAAACAACAATAAAATAGAACAACAAAATATTTTTTTTGTAAGCATCAATTAAATTAACGAATTGAAAATTAATTCCTAATTTACTATATAATTTATTAAAAATAATCTAGTTTGAAAACTATGAAAAAACTAGCCCTATTAATATTGTTATTTTTTTTAAGCTGTGACAAAAATGAATTGGACAGGCCAAATATATTATTTATAATGTCTGATGATCATACATCACAAGCCTGGGGAATATATGGTGGAATTTTACAAGACTATGTAAAAAATGATGGAATAAAGCGACTTGAAAAGTCAGGAGTTGTTCTCGAAAATCTATTTTGTACTAATTCAATTTGTGTTCCAAGTAGAGCTTCTATACTTACAGGTCAATATAGTCACATAAACGGTGTTTACAATCTGCCTGACGCATTAGATCCAGACTCACTAAATGTTGCAAAAATTCTTCAAAAAAATGGTTATCAAACTTCTTTAATTGGAAAATGGCATTTAAAAAAAGAGCCTTCTGGATTCGATTATTATAAAGTTCTTCCAGGTCAAGGTTTATATAATGATCCTTATTTTAAAACTCGTGAAAATTGGGAAGATGGAAGTAAAGGAGGTCTTCAAGAAAAAGGTTTTTCTGCTGATATAATTGGAGACAGTTCCATCGATTGGTTGAAAAAAATAGATAAGGATAAACCTTTTTTTATGATGACTCACTTCAAAGCTACTCATGAACCTTTTGATTATCCAGAAAGACATAATTCATTAAATGAAAATGTAAAATTTCCTGAACCAGAATCACTCTATGAATTTGATCCTAATGATTCTGGAAGATCGCACATTGGTCAGATTGTTGAAAATCTCACTGAAAGATGGCAAAACGATGCAAAAAATGAAGTCAAAAGATATCCTGGTAATCCGGTTGATACTAAAAATCTAAATAGAGAAGAAATTAGATCGAAAACATATCAAAAGTTCATAGCTGATTTTTTAAGAAGCGGAGCCGCAATTGATGATAATATTGTAAAAATTTTAGACTATTTGGAAAGTGAAAATCTAATAGATAATACTGTAGTTATTTACACATCTGATCAAGGCTATTTTTTGGGTGAACATGGTTACATGGATAAGAGATGGTTTTATGAAGAATCTGCAAGAATGCCGTTTGTTATTTCATATCCAAAATTATTACAACAAGATACAAGAGTTCAAGACTTGTTGTTAAATATTGATATCCCTTCATTATTTTTAGATTTTGCCAATTTAAATGATCCCCCCAGCTTTCAAGGGTCAAGTTTTAAAAATAAATTGACTGGTAATTCGTCTGAACAAAGAGAGTTCATTTATTACAGATATTGGCAGCATGATGTGAAAAGACCTGCTCATTTGGGTATTCGATCTAAAAATCACAAGCTGATTTACAATTATGGAGATGGGCTAAATAAAACAGGCGTTAATCTGAAAAAGACAACTCCTACATGGGAATTTTATGATTTGAGTATAGATCCTAAAGAAAATAAGAATAGAATTAATGATGTTAATTATACTGATACAATAAAAGCTCTTCACAAACAACTTGTAATTGAAAAAGCATTGGTTAAAGATTATGAGTTGAAAATTCCTAATCTATGAGATTTAAAATAGTTTTTGTTATTATACTTTTTTCGTATTCAAATGGGTTTTCTCAAAACTCAAGATTAATTGACAGTTTAATTAATAATTCTATAAAATTAAAAGCATTTCCTAGTGCACAAATTTTTATCAAAAAAGGTGATTTTATTTATTCAAAATCATATGGATTTCACACTTATGATTCAATTATCAAAGTAGAAAATGATCACATTTATGATTTAGCATCAATTACCAAAACAATGGCAGGAAGTTTAGCTATTATGAAACTAGTTCAAGACTATAATTTGGATATCAACTCTCCTATTGAAAAACATTTTAAAGAATTTAAAAGAACTAAAATGGGAGAGTCAAAAATAAAGGATTTACTAACTCATACCGCTGGATGGAAACCATACATAAGTCACCAATTTTCTTTAATAAAAAGAAACGGAAATCTTAAAAAGAGATTTATATCCAAAAAGAAAAAGGCAAATAATTTATCTCTCTCAAAAAATCTGTTTATAAAATCTAATTTTTATAAAATAATTAAAAAGAGAATAAGAAAAACTGAATTAAATAATGTTGGAGAATATAAATATTCAGGACTTTTTTTCTGTTTAATTCCAGAACTTACAGAAAATATTGCTGGAACCAATTTTGATGATTTTTTAACTCAATCCTTCTATAGTAATTATCAAATTAAATTTAATCCTTTAAAAAATCATGATTTGAACAAGATTGTTCCCACTGAAATGGATTCAACCTTTAGAAATGAATTAGTTCATGGAACAGTTCATGATGAAACAGCTGCTTTAATGGGTGGAGTTTCTGCTAATGCAGGTCTTTTTGCTAATGCTGAAAGCTTAGGTGCTTTGCTCAATAGTTTAATAGACAATGAATCTACTCTATTTGACACTAAATTGTTTAATAAATTCACAGAAAATAATATACAAAATGATTCAATTAATCGAAGAGGATTAGGTTTTGACAAAGTAAGGTATATTTCAAATGGGGCAATAACTTATCCTCACTCTAAGTTATCTGAAGAAAGTTTTGGTCACACAGGTTTCACTGGGACTATGTATTGGGTAGATCCAAAAAAAGATCTGATTGTTATTTTCTTAACTAATAGGGTTTATCCCACAAGAGAAAGTGATATGTTTTACGAACTAGATGTAAGGGAAAAACTTTTAGATTTAACTCTTTAGTCT
>LUMP01000008.1_pt1 | contig 74294 bp, 69 predicted proteins | sample 729641 | NCBI WGS metagenome assembly LUMP01 (sample SAMN03860260, study PRJNA289734) | marine metagenome | biome: seawater column; feature: ocean; material: water; isolation source: Red Sea water column Station 12 - depth 47m | place: Saudi Arabia: Red Sea | collected 2011-10-15 | depth 47 m | reverse complement strand
GTAGAAGAAGTTATTGAAAATATTCTCAATGAGGACTTTAATACTTCTAATGATTTTAGTGCATCTGATTTCTTTGCAAAAAGACTTTCAAAAATTACTTCAATTAAGTCGGGTCAAAAACTTAATTCAGATGAGCAGGAGTATATTGTAAATCATTTATTTTCATGTAAAGAACCTAATCTGTCTCCTGATAATAAGCAAATATTTATTACTTTAAATAAAAATGATATAGAAAACAAATTTAATGGGTAGGGTAAGTGAAATAGTAAAACATTTAATCATAATTAATGTGATTTTTTATATTGCATCAATGGTTTTTGGAGAGTTGATGTATGATCTCTTTGCTATGCACTATCCAAAAAATTCATCTTTTTTTCTTTGGCAACCTCTTTCTCACATGTTTATGCATGGTGATACAACTCATATTTTATTTAATATGTTTGGTCTATGGATGTTTGGTACTCCATTAGAACAAATGTGGGGGAAGCAAAAATTTATTTTTTTCTATTTGTCCGCTGGTTTTGGTGCGGTTCTTATTCAAACTCTAGTGTATCACTATGATGTTTTATCTGTAACACAATTATTAATTGATAATGGCTCAACAAAAAATGAGATAAATAGTTTTTTTGAAACAGGTAGACTAAATACCAGTCTAATACAGACATTAGGAGAAGAAAAGCTTGCTTCTGGAATTCAATCATATAAGGCAGTTATGGTAGGTGCATCTGGAGCTCTTTATGGTATACTAGTTGGATTTGCTATGTTATTTCCAAATGTTCAACTAATGCTTCTTTTTCCACCAATACCTATTAAAGCTAAATATTTAGTACCTCTTCTAATTTTATTTGACCTTTTCTTTGGATTCACATCATATTCAGTTGGCCCAATTGCACACTTTGCTCACATTGGTGGAGCAATTACTGGATTTATAATGATGTGGTACTGGAAAAAAAATCAGTTTAATAATAAAAGATGGAATTAGGGTTTAGATATTTTTTAAATCAGCCTTTTTTTAAAAAAATTATAATAATCAATATTATTGTTTTTTTACTTCCACTTGTTTTAAATACATTTTTATTTCTGTTCAATTTAAAACAATTTAGCCTTATCAATTACTTTGATCTTCACCCAGGAATAGGAGATATTATTAGAAGTCCTTGGACACTAATATCATATTCTTTTTTTCACATTGATTTTTTTCACATATTCTGGAATATGCTGATTTTATATGTTGTTTGTAAACATTTTTTGAATTTTCTAACAAATAAAAAATTAATAGAAATATATTTTTATGGTGCACTTATGGGAGGTCTATTCTTTGTGATTTCATATAATATTTTCCCAGTATTTAAAAATGCTTTTTCACCTTTGATAGGATCATCAGCTGCTGTTTACGCTGTACTTATTTTTGCTTGTTCATATATGCCAAACACTAGAGTGAACCTCATTTTTTTTGATATTAAATTAAAATATTTAGGTCTTTTCTATGTTTTATTGAGTTTAATACAAATACCCTTTAGTAATGCTGGTGGGAATATTGCACATTTGGGTGGTGCCTTTTATGGTTTTTACTACGCAAAAAACTTTAATAAAGAATATAGCTTTTCTACTTTTAATATTTTCTTCAGATATATTAAAAATCTCTCTAGTTCTAAACAGAGTGGTAGCAATCAAAAAAAGATTGACAATATATTGGATAAAATAAGTAAATCTGGATACGAAAGTTTAAGTAAGAGTGAGAAGGATTTTTTATTTAAGAACTCTGATAATGATTAATTTTTAGATTTCCTTCTTTTGATAAAAACATATAGCTGCCATAAGACCATTAAAGCTATAAAATGAGGGAGATAAGATCTTGGTTCTCCATCTAGTCCAATAGTTGTAAATATTCGATCCCATCTAAATTTCCAGTTTTGAATCCCATTGAATAGTCCATCAATACTCATCCAAATAAAAACTGGTTTACCTAAAACATGATCAAATGGAACAAAACCCCATACTCTTGAATCTTCTGAGTTATATCTATTGTCTCCCATCATCCAATAATAATCTTGTTTAAATGTGTATGAGTTTTGTTCTTCGTTATTTATAATAATTCTGCCATTTGAGATCTCAATATCATTAAATTCATAGTCTTTTATTATTTTTTTATAAAGTGGGAGATTATCTAAACTTAGATCAATTTGGTCTCCTTTTTTTGGAATATAAATTGGGCCTAGATAGTCGTTATTCCATTTAAAATTGTTGTTATTAGGAAAGAAATTTAAATTGGATACACCTTTACTCTGGGTAACTCTATAAATAGTGTCAAATAGATTAGAATTTTCAATTTTAAAAGCATCCTCATATGTTAAACTAATCTCTCTTGTACTATCGATTAATTCACTAATAGTTATATTGTTATCCCTAATAATACTTAGGGGTATTCCTGAGTCATCTGTATAAACTAAATATTCATTATCATTAGTGTTGGAGATACTTAGTATATAATTTGATATTTCTTCATATGATCTTGGAGTTAAATTTTTAATAATAAATTTTCTAATAAAACCCTCAATTCCTATTTCTTTTAGTTTGTTTGATGAAACTCCTTTTTCAGCCCTTATATTGTAGGTAAAAATCGGTTTAGCTCTATCCGGTAAGACATTCTTTTTACCATTTATAAAAATAATTCCATCTTTAATTTCAATTGTATCTCCAGGAATGCCAAGTGCTCTTTTTACGTAATTTGATTTTTTATCTCTTGGCTTAATAACTCCTTTTTCCTTGACAAAAAATCTTCTAACAGTATCTGCAGGCCAATTAAAAACTACAATATCATTATTCTTTATTTCTTGAAATCCAGGAATTCTAATATATGGTAATTGAGGACTTTTTAAATATGATCTAGTTTTAATAATTGGTATAGTATCATGAACCATGGGAAGAGTAACAACAGTTGAGGGGACTCTAGCACCATAATGAAACTTGCTTACTAATAAAAAATCACCTACTCTTAAGGTCTTCTCTAACGACCCAGTTGGTATTACAAAAGGTTGAAGAAAATAATTATGTACAATTGTTGCAATAACTATAGCAAAAATGAATGAGCCAATGGATCTTTCAAATCCAGAGAAAGAAATCTCTTTAACTAATTTTGTTTTGCTACTAACATAGCTTATATAAAAAAAATAAAACCCAAGAGTTAGTATAACTAGTATTCTATCAATCTTGGAGTTATGATTAAACCTTTTAATAAATTCTACCCAGACTACAGGTATCATAAGTAGATTAATTACTGGAATAAAAACAAGTATTATCCACCATCTTGGTCTTTGGATTATGTCTAAATGTTTAATGATATTATAGAATGGAATAATTGCGTGCCAGCCAGGAACTCCAGCTAGTCTAAATAGCTTCTGAGATCCAGCGAAGATTAACCCATTGTAAATCAAGAAAAAATAAATCCACTCAATAAAACTCATTCTAGTCTAAATTAATTTTTAGTTTAATTCCTGCATTTTGAGAAAAATCAAAATAATTACTTTCAATAAATGGTCTAACAGAAAGATCCTCACTTACATTAAATTGAAGTAAATGAGCTCCTACATTTGCGTCAATGATATTTAGAACATAAGTACCAACTAAAAACATAAATGCAAAGTCTTTATATCTCCTATGAAACTTCATACCCTCTAATAATTTCTCGTTTTCAGGAATTATATCAATATATTCATCATCAAAATATCCAGCCAGCCTTCTTTTATATGCTGTTCTATATTTATTCATTTCTTTCTGATTGTAATTGAAATAGTAAGCTGAAGTTCCCAATCCACCATATATTATTGGAACCATCCAATACCTTCTTGTATAAACTTGACCCAGTCCTGGCACTACTGAAGAATAAAATGCAGCTTTTGATGGAGTCAAAGGATCATCAATTAATCTTTGTTTTCTTGGGCTTACATATATGGAATCTAATTCGGATTGGCAATAAGAATTGAATGAAAATAAAACTACTATTGATAAAAAAAAATTTCTCAATTTGATAATTTTTTTAGAATTGAGTATAAATCATTAATACTTTTAAAAGAGGTTGATAGTGAAACCTTACCAGTTGAATCTTCTTTAAGTTTAACTTTTGAGCCAAATATTTTTTCAAACTTATTGGTTGCATCAATATAGATTTTAGAAACATCAGAATTGATATTTGAATTAACTTTTTTAACATTCAGCTCTCTTACAATTTTTTCAGTTTGTCTTACAGATAAATTTTTTGATATTATTTGCTCATAAATTTCTAATTGAATTTTTTTATCATCAACATTAATAAGAGCTCTTCCATGTCCCATTGATAAGAATCTGTCTCTTATTCCTGATTGAATGATTGGATCAAGTTTAAGTAATCTTATATAATTAGAAATTGTTGATCGATCTTTGCCAACTATTCTCGAAATAGAATCAATATCAAGCTTATATTCATCAACCAACCTCTCATAGCTTAATCCAATCTCAATTGGATCTAGATCAACTCTCTGGACATTTTCAACTAATGACATCTTAAGAATATCGGATTCGCTTTCAACTCCTCTTATATAGCAAGGAATTGAAGTTAAGCCTGCTTTCTTTGTTGCTCTATACCTTCTCTCACCAGATATTATCTCATATTTAGATGAGTTTATCTTTCTTACAGTTATTGGTTGAATGATTCCAAGGTCTTTTATAGAATTTGAAAGACTATCCAGTTCAGCACTATCGAAATTTGATCTTGGTTGATTTGGATTAACTTCTATCTTATTAATGTCGATTTCAAATGAATTAATATTACCAAGATGCTTTAAGCTATTCTCATCATCACCTGAGTTACCCAATAGAGCATCAAGGCCTCTTCCTAAAACTCTCTTCTGTTTTTTGTCAGACATTTACGTTCTTTTTAATTATTTCATCAGCTAGAGAAAGATAGTTTTTCGTCCCCTTAGAAGTTACATCGTAAGTTATAATATCTTTTCCAAAACCAGGTGCTTCTCCTAGTTTAATATTCCTTTGAATAATTGTTTTAAATACTATATCTCCAAAATGTTTTTTTACCTCATCAACAACTTGATTTGAAAGTCTTAATCGTGAATCATACATAGTTAACAGAATTCCTTCGATATCTAGATCTTGATTGTGTATTTTTTGAACGCTTTTAATAGTATTGAGAAGCTTACCTAAACCTTCAAGGGCAAAATACTCACATTGAATTGGAATTAATACTGAATCTGAACAAGTTAAAGCATTAAGTGTAATTAATCCAAGTGAAGGGGCACAATCAATCAAAATAAAATCATAATCAGCTTTTATGCTTTCAATCTGCTCCTTTAGTTTATATTCTCTATTCTCAATGTCAACCAATTCTATTTCAACACCAACTAGATCGATACTTGATTGAATTATATCAAGATTAGGAGATTCAGTTTTTTTTATTACTTCACTTATTTTTATAGACTCAGAAAAAACTTGATAGAGGGAATGATCATTATCATTTGGATCAAATCCAAGTCCGGAAGAAGCATTTGCTTGAGGATCTGCATCAATAATTAAAACCTTCATTTCAAGAACACCTAAAGAAGCAGCAAGATTGACAGAGGTAGTTGTTTTACCAACTCCACCTTTTTGATTAGCAATTGAAATTATTTTTGCCATTAATTATTCATTTTCTGATTTAAACTCAATGATAAATATATCCTCATTTTGTTTTTTTAAATTATATTTTTCTCTTCCATAGTGTTCTAGACTATCTAAATTTTCAAGTCTTTTTATTAACCCTTGATCTTTGACTATTTCTTCTGTGAGTGCATCTTTTCTCTTTTTCAATTTTTTTATTTCTCTATTTAATTCGGCGTGAATGAGTAGTGAATTTGTATCTAGAAAAGTCATCCAGAATATGAATGCAATTAAAATAGCTAAATATTTAAAGTAGGTTTTGCCTATTATAGATTTTAGTTTCTTTAAAAAATCACTCATTGAATCTACTTTGGTAAAATTTTAAATATACCCTCACCTTCAACGCTAATATAAACATAACCATCAGGACTTAGGTTCACGTCTCTGACTCTACCTATTCTGGGAAAGAGTTTTTCCCTCATTATTATTCCAGAATTATCAAATTCTAATCTTTCAAGATATCTAAAGCTTAATGACCCTATTAATAAAGTATTGTTCCAATCACTATAAATTTCTGAACCTTTAATCATTACCATTCCAGAAGGAGCAATAGATGGGGTCCAATAGTAATATGGGTCAGTAACCCCGTCTAAGGTTTTATTTTTAGTTATTTCACTACCGCTATAATTTATTCCATAAGTTGCTTTTGGCCAGCCATAATTTCTTTCTCTAACAGGATCTTCATTATTTTTAGGTTCTTTAATTATATTTATTTCATCTCCACCTCTAGGACCATGCTCATGAATCCATATCTCATCATTGTTAAATCCATCTACGATACCTTGAGGGTTTCTATGTCCATAACTCCATATAGCCTTCTTTGCGTTTTCCATATCAAAGAATGGGTTATCATCTGGAATTGAACCATCAAGATTCAATCTGTAAATTTTACCTCCATCTAAATTTAGATCTTGTGGATTAATATCTCTGTTTCCTCTATCACCTATGGTAAAATAAATATGTTGATTCTTTAATAAAATACTTCCACCAAAATGTCTTTGCTCTTCAGAATCAGGTGAAGCTTTGTAAAGTTGCTTTAGATCAACTAAACTATCTCCATCAAGTTTAGCTGAAAATAATGAGGTATTTGATCCTTTTTCTGAGTCAGAAACACTAGCTGTCAAATAAATTATCTGATTAGAACTAAAATTTTTATCTACTGCTACATCTAGTAAACCACCTTGTCTTGAAAATACAATTTTAGGTATACCTTTAATTATACTTTTCTTACCATCTTCAACGTGGTACAAAATACCTTTCTTGTCAGTAACTAAAAATGAAGATTTATCAGTGAATGCAAGACCCCAGGGAATATCAATTCCATCAACAATTTTAACTAATTCAAATGAGTTTTCGTTAGAATCTTGAATAGGTGGGTAATTTTCTCTTTGAGAGCAAGCTGAAGATATACTCAAAAATATAATTGATAATATTAGACTAGTCTTTTTCATAATTCGAATTTAAAATAATTTAATCACTCAATAAAGTTTTTTTTATATCAAGTCAATTAAACTTACATTTTGATAATTTCTTTTTAAATAATCTAATGTTTGCTCCATAAGTTCACCCATAGATTTGCATTTTTTAAAGTTTTTCTCATTAGTGAATTTGTAAATCTCATTTTTTAAATTTTCAACATTTTCTTTTTTACTTACTGTATCTTTTTTCATAATATTAATCAAAAGCTTCATCCTTTCATCTGAAATAATTAGTCTCCTTGAAATAGTTGATCTCTCTTCAATTTTATACTGGATAATTGAGTCTGTCTTTAATTTATCTCTAACTATATCCATCATAGGTTTATTTTCTTTAAAAAACTGTGGTCTATAAACTGAAAACTTACCCTCAAAGCACTGTTGATCAAAATCAATAGCTCTGATTTTATAAATTACTTGGTCAAAATCATGAATTGGTATTACAACATAATTATAAGATCTCATGTCACCTAATAATCTTATCATGCATCTTTCATTAAATTTTACATACTCTTTTGCGATTTGAGACTTTTGAAGCTCTGTACATTTTGGTAAATATTCTTTTATAAAAATATCACCTGGAATTCCAGCAATATGTTCCTCAATTAAAGAGGAGTTATTAACTAAAAAGTTAAGGTTTCTCGGAGATAGCATATGTTCAAATTCTATACCATAGACTCTGGAAGCATCAGTTTTTTTTACATAAAAATATGTGAAATTATCATTTACTATGTTCCTGATCTTTATTCTAAATGGTTTTGAATTTCCAAATGTGCAATAGTCTACTGAATCAATGTTTAAGTATGGTATAGATGAAGGGTTTCCATCAGAGTGAAGGAGTGTATAAATAATTTTTAAATTTTCATCTATCTCTTGTCTTTCACTTTCATTAAAAATAAGTCTAACCCACAAAGTATCTTTATTCATCTTATCATAAAGATTTATTGAATCAGAATACCTTAATAGATCATCATATGAAATAACATCATCCATCCATCTGTCATGATCCTTTAAAAAAAGTTTAAGCTCTTTTGAAATAGGGTAGAAAGGTTTCTTCTTTGATATTAATTTTTTACTAATTCCCATAAAATAAATATACAATAAAGCTGAAAAGTCGGGATGACAGGATTTGAACCTGCGACCCCACGCACCCCATGCGTGTGCGCTACCGAGCTGCGCCACATCCCGAAATACAAAAGTATAAATAAAAAAAACCAATTAAATGATAACAATTAATTGGTTAATAGAGTCGGGGTGGCAGGATTCGAACCTGCGACCTCCGCGTCCCAAACGCGGCGCGATAACCGGGCTACGCTACACCCCGAAAATGAGTTGCAAATATAAGCTTAAAATATTTCTAGCCAAACAATTTTCTGTGGTAAAACTAAACTGAAGCTGGAGACATAATTTTAATGTCATTATACTTAATCTGACCTCTAATTACTGATGATATAGTATCCATCAAAGCATTAATAACTGGCAGTTTAAGCTGACTTTTTGAATATATCATACTTATCTCTCTAGCAGGAGCAGGATCCTCAAATGGAATTATATTTTGAATATTATTAGAGGATAAATTATTTGAGTGTAAATATGGAATTATTGTCATCCATGGACCATTATTTGATAAATTAATCAAAGTTTCAAAGCTTCCACTTTTTAATTCATACTGTTTATTCAGATCATCTAAGCTACATAGGTTCAACACTTGATTCCTGAAGCAATGGCCGTCTTCTAGTATCAATAAGTCACTATTTGATAAATCATCAAGTTCAAGAGATTTGTTACCTGATAGGAAATGATGCTCTGGAACATATGCAACAAATGGTTCATAATAAAGGGGTCTTTCAATAATTTTGGAATTATTAAGAGGAGTAGCAGCTATTGCACAATCAATAGTGTTATCTTCAAGTTTTTTACTTATTGTATCAGTGTTGTATTCTTCAATCTTAAGATCTACATTTTTATGCTTTTTAATAAAAATATTAAGAAAAAGTGGTAGAAGAGTAGAGCTTACAGTTGGTATTATTCCAACCTTTAAAGTTCCACCAATAATACCTTTTTCCTCAGATATAACATCATTCATTCTCGAAGATTCCTCTACTATTTTTCGAGCCTGAATTAACACTTTCTCACCAACCTCTGTTACCTGTAGAGGTTTCGTTGATCTATTAAAAATAGTTACACCTAATTCCTCCTCAAGTTTTTGAACTTGCATACTTAGTGTGGGTTGGGTTACGAAACATTTTTCTGAGGCAGTAGTGAAATTTCCATATTCAGCAACTGCTAATGTATATTTTAATTGAGTTATAGTCATTATAAGTTTAACTTATTGAATTTCAAATCTAAATAAAATAATGTTATCAATTTTAAAAAAAATGTTAAATACAAATATCTTTTATGTTTTTATATTTGAACACTAAATTTTTCGTTTGAAAAAAAATATTTTTGGTCAGACCATTCTCATTAAGAGATTGATTATTGCAATTGTTGGTCTTATTACTCATAGAACCTTTCGAAGCCAAAGATTTCAAATTATTGGATCTAAATATTTAAATAATATTCCTGAAAAAAATGTTTTGTTTGTTAGTAATCATCAAACATATTTTTATGATGTTATTGCCATGTTGCATGTTTTTAATTCTTCTGCAAAGGGAAGAATTGATACTGTTAAAAAACCAAAGTATCTGGTAAGTCCAAAAACCAACCTGTATTATATAGCTTCATTTGAGACTATGAAAAAATCATTTATAACAAAGCTTTTAACATATGCTGGAGCTGTTTTAGTTCAAAGAAGTTGGAGAGAATCAGGTGAAGATGTTAATAGAGAGATTAGAGCTGAGGATCCAAATAAAATAAGACTTGCATTAGAAGATGGATGGGTCATTACTTTTCCCAGAGGAACAACAGATAATAGCAAACCAGTTAGAAAAGGTACTGCTCATATAATTAAAGACAATAATCCTACAGTAATACCTGTAAAAATCTCAGGGTTTAATGAAGTGTTTCAAAGAAATGGTTTAAAAGTAATCAACAGAAAGCTACCTTTTTCAATTGAAATAAGTGAACCTCTTTCAAATGATATTTATTCTAGATCTATTGATGATATTACTTTGGAATTAGAAAAAATTATAAACTAACTTCTTCGGGAATATTAATTTCCATACATCCTATTCTCATACCCGACGCTCCTGAAGGCTGAGAGACATAATCGTCTGCTCCATTATGTATAATTACAGCTTTATTAAGAATGTCATTTTCTTCATCACAACCTATGCACCATAAATCAGTTTTAAATTTTAACATTCCGTGTCCTATGCTATCAACTTCAAAGTTTCCAATTGCACCAAGATGAAACCCAGTTGGATCACCCCATTTACTATGTTTAGTATCATATGGATTCCAATGACCTCCTGTGCTAAGTCCATCTTCAGATGAGCAATCACCAAATTCATGAATATGGATAGCTTTTGTACCAGGCTCTAGACCAAATACGTGAGCTTCAAGAGAAACAGAATCACTATCCTGGGTAAATGTAATAGTTCCTGAAATTGAGGAGTTATTTACTGGCTTAATAGTTTTCTTTATTATAATCGTATTATTTTCTGTATTACATCCAACGGAACATATTAATACTGAAAATATAATTAATTTAGTTTTGAAATTTTTCATAACACAAATTTAAAATATAAAATGTTTAAAAGAAATCTAATTAAAGTTTATGTACTCCTATGGTTTATTACAGGATGTAAAATTTCATATAAAACATACAACTTTGAAGATAGTCCAAATATTGAAACTCCTGATTACAGTAAGAGTAATAGCTGGGCTGTTCTACCAAACAATCTTCCTGATGAAATTGCTTATTTAAACAAAACAGAAGAAGAAAAGAATGCAGATGTATTTTTTATTTATCCAACTCTAATTGATGGTAAAAATCAAAAAGAATGGAATTCAAATATTTGGGATAGTGAAATAAGATACGACGTAATTAACAGGCCTGTGAAATACCAAGCTTCTGCATGGATGGATGCTGCAAATCTCTATGTCCCGTTTTACAGACAAGCACATATTAGAGTTTTTAATGAAAAATATAAGGAGGAGGGACTTAAGGCATTAGATTTTGCATATGAAGATATAAGGAATGCATTTATTTATTATTTGAAGAATTTTAATGATAATAAGCCATTTATTATTGCTTCTCATAGTCAAGGAACAGTTCATGCAAAAAGGTTGATTTCGGAATTTATTGATGGAAAGGAGCTACAAAAAAAGCTTATCGCAGCATATCTTGTAGGGATTAAAGTAAATAAAAATGAATTTAAAAATATAAAACCTATGAATAGTCCTAATGAAATAGGAGGCTTTGTCTCATGGAATTCATATAAATTCAATAAATACCCAAAAAAGGATTCTTATGAGGACTGGTTTAGAGGAGGTGTTACATCTAATCCTATTACCTGGGATGATTCAAAGGAGGCAGGGAAAGAATCTCACAAAGGACTACTTTATCGAAACATGAAAATATTCCCTAATAACATAAATATTAAACTAATAGATGGAATTGTTTGGGCATCTTTGCCTAATGTTCCTGGTAAACTTTTTTTAAAACCTGTTAGGAGCTATCACTTTGCTGATATTAATTTATTCTGGCTTGATATAAGTGAAAATGCAAAACTTAGAGTTGAACAATGGTTTTTAAAAAATAATTATTAAATTTCTAATATTAAAAATCTACAATTATGTCCTCAACAAATAAATCTAGAAGAAAATTCATAAAAAATTCAGCATTAGCCTCATCTTTATTCATAGTTCCAAGACATGTTCTTGGTGGTCAGGGTTATACTCCGCCAAGTGATAAGTTAAATCTTGCAGGTATCGGGCTTCATGGAAAAGGTCAATCAGATATACTTCATTCAAGTGTAGGAGGTAGGGAAAATGTTGTTGCATTATGTGATGTACATCAAGGTGCATATGGCGCACAACAAGCTGCAAAAAACTTTCCAAATGCAAAATTTTATACTGATTATAGGGAAATGCTTGATAAAGAAGATTTAGATGGTGTGACAATTTCTACACCTGACCATACGCATGCTAATATTTCAAAAGTTGCTATGGAAAAAGGTATTCATGTATACGTCCAAAAACCATTAACTCATAATGTAAAAGAAGCAAGAATGTTAACGGAACTTGCAAGAAAACATAAGATTGTAACTCAAATGGGGAATCAAGGGGCTTCAAATCCTGAGCAAAAAATGATACAAAAATGGATTAAAGACGGAAGAATAGGAAAAGTTGACACAGTTTACACATGGACTAATAGACCTGTTTGGGCTCAAGGATCTCCAATGCCAAAACCTGATCCTTCTCAAAAACCTGAAGGAATGGACTGGGATTTATGGATTGGACCTGCTAAAAATAATGGTTACACTCCAGGACTTCACGCATTTAGCTGGAGAGGATATTGGGATTATGGGACAGGTGCACTAGGTGATATGGGATGTCACATTATGGACGTTCCAATTAAAGCATTAGGTATTTTTGAACCCTATAGCATCGAAGCAAGTGTCCCAAGAGTACCATATGTAGCAGATTATACTCCAGCTCCAATTTATGAGGAGTCTTGTCCACCAAGTTCATATGTAACATACAAATTCAGAGCATCTGAATTAAATGACTCAGAAGTAAAAATGATCTGGATGGATGGAGGAATTCGTCCTTCGCATCCTGAATTAATTACAGATAAAGATGATATTGGTGATAATGGAGTATTAATGATGGGGGAAAATGGAATTATTTGGTCTGATAATTATGGAATTAATGCAAGACTATATATAAAAGGACAAGATGGTGTTGTAGAAAAAGGAAAAATCTCTGAAATTAATTCTGTTGAATTTGGTCACCAAAAATATTGGGTTGATGCCATAAGAGCTGGTTATGGAAGTGAAGAACATAAAAATCTTACCTCTAACTTTGACTTTGCTGGTCCTCTATCTGAGATTGTTCTTCTTGGTAACGCCGCAATAAGAAGTAGTCTTCTAAAAAGATCTCCAAGAAGTAATGTGTTCATTGGAAGAAAGCAGCTTATGTATGATAGTAAAAAGATGGAGATTACAAATCTTGATCAAGCAAACCAGTTTTTAACTAGAAATTACAGAGAAGGCTGGAATCTAAATATCTAAAGATCTTTATTTACTGATATTAGTACCCTTCTGTTCTTTTTTCTTTCACTAAGAGGAATATTAGCGTAGTTGGGGGTGTCTTCACCAAATGACCTATTATTCAATCTTTTGTCTTGAATACCATCTGAAATTAATGATTCTTTTACACTTTTAGATCTTTTTTCAGAAAGTAACATATTGTAATCTGACTCGCCCTCATATGAAGCATGACCATCTATATTTAGATCAATATGTTCATATTTTTTAAGCAATTCACTAAGGTTTGTTAGATTCATTTTTTGCTCAGAATTAAGCTTAAAGCTGTCAAAATCAAAGAAGATTTCACCATAATTATTTAAATAAGATGATAATGACTCAGGAAGACTTGGACATCCATTTAACTCCTTTGAACCAGGTTCGTTAGGACATCTGTCAAGTGTATTAGGGACCCCATCATTATCAAGATCAGGTAATTTACACCCTCCATTAGATTCTGGTCCAAACTCATTAGGACAATTATCTAAATCATCTGTTAGTCCGTCTCCATCACTATCAGGACATGGTTGACCATTAAGTCCAGAACTATTAGGGCATGGATCATTAGGATCAGATACCCCATCTCCATCACTATCAGGACACCCACCCATAGATATAGAGCCAGGTAAATTTGGGCACTGATCATCTTCATCTTTTATACCATCTCCGTCACTATCAGGACACCCATTTAATTCAATTAAGCCAGGAAGATCTGGACAGTGATCTTTTTTATCAGGTACTCCATCTCCATCTGAATCTCCTTTTCCAAAATTAAATTTAATGCCAACAACATGTTGAAGATTGCTGTAGGCATTTTTTTCATCTAAAGATTTATAACTTAAACCAGTATTTAAAGCAATATTTTTTGAAAGTTGAAAGTTAATACCTGCTCCAAAAGATGGACCATAGGAGGTATTTAATGACCCAAATGAAACATCACCTTCACCATAATTAGAAAGACCATAACCTGCAAAAAGATAAGGGTCAGCATCTACTCCAAGTATTTTAGATTCACCAGGAATAGTATATTTAATTATTCCATCAATTGAATAATAATAGAGGTCTTGATTTGATATTCTAACGTCATTCTCAGAATAGTTAATACCAACTGAAAAATTTTCAAATATATATCTTGATAAACTTAGTGATGGTAACTTATAGTTTGTGCTTTCAGAACTTTCAGCATTGACAGAATTAAACCCTACACCAAATAACCATGGATTTTCTTCTGTTTGACTGTAAATAGACGAAGAAAAGCATAGAATTAATCCTAGTGCAGTTAAATGGTTTTTCATCAGCATTAAAATATGAAAAAATTTTGTTAATACATAAGTTTGAATTATAATTATGAAAATTTAAAATATGAGTAATAAAATTTCAGTTTTAGTTATTGGATGTGGAAATATGGGAGCTTCTCATGCTACTGCATATCACAATCATAATGGCTTTGAAATATGCGGACTGGTTTCAAGAGGAAAAAGTAAAGAGGACTTAAATAGATCCTTAGGATCTAATTATCCTTTGTTTTCTGACTTCAAAGAAGCAATTTTAAATACTAAACCTAATGCAGTTTGTATATCTACATATCCAGATACGCATGAAGAAATTTCATTATTTGCCCTTGAAAATAACTGTCATATTTTTTTAGAAAAACCAATTGCAGCTGATTTGATTGGATCTAGAAAAATTATTGAAAAAGCAGAGGAAAAAAACAAGAAGTTAGTTGTTGGCTATATATTAAGGCACCATCCTATATGGAAAGAGTTTATAAAAGAGTCAAAGAAACTCGGTAAACCCCTTGCTATGAGGATGAATTTAAATCAACAAAGTTCAGGAGAAACATGGGATGTTCATAAAAGTCTTCTTGCGTCTTTAAGTCCTATTGTTGATTGTGGTGTTCACTATTTGGATGTTATGTGTCAGATGACAGAATCAAAACCTTTAAGTGTTTCAGCTATTGGAGTAAGATTATCCGATGAAGTACCTAATGATAATTATAACTATGGCCAATTACAAATTAGATTTGAAGACGGATCAGTAGGATGGTATGAAGCTGGTTGGGGTCCAATGATAAGTGAGACAGCTTTCTTTGTTAAAGATGTAATTGGTCCTAAAGGATCAGTTTCTATTGTGTCTGATGATGATGTATTCGAAAAAGATTCTGATAATTTAGAAAATCACACTAAAAACAATTGTTTAAAAATTCATAGTTCTGAATTAGATGAAAATCATAAGTTCGTATCACCTAATAAAAAGATTATTTATGATGAAGATCCATCTCATCAAGATTTGTGTGACAACGAACAAGAATTTTTCTATAATTCTATAGTTAATGATGAAGACCTAAAATCGCACATGGAAGATGCATATAAAAGTTTACAGATTGCTCTTGCATGTGATGAAGCAGTAAAAAAATCTAATACTGTATTCTTAGATTAAAATAACCTTTGTTTAATTTCCATTACAATAACAATAGCAAATATTAATGCTAGTGTTCCTATAAATATTCCTCCTACACCCATTTTTTTATTTTTTTCAAAATTACATTTTTTTAAATAATGTAATCTTTCAATTGTATTATTTTTAAAGCGTATTATATTTGAAAAATATATTGTAAATTTATATACAATAAAAATAACAATTAATATAAATATTACTTTTTTATTATTTTAATATTTAAATATATTAATTATATTTGTTCAGTAAATGTATAATTAATACATGTTTATATAGTACAATGATTATTTCATATTTTCAAACTTCCGATAATTCAGAGGCAGAGAGTTTATCTAAAAGAGATAATGTATATGTTGATTTATGCCCAAGTGTAATACCTTTTTCAAAGAGAGAGAAGGGGTCATTATTGTTTGCTTTAATCAAGCAGAAACAAATATCTAAAGTAATTGTCCCTACTATATCAGTCCTTGGTAGAAATCAGATTGACGTTCTTAATTCAATTGATTTTTTTATTCAAAATGATGTTTCATTAATTTCTCAACTTGAAAGACTTGAAACAACCGATGAATATGGAAGAGTAAAACCTGACACTATATTATTTCTTAACTTATTTAGATCACTTGCAAATATGGAATATCAAAATAGAGTTGAGTCTCATCGTTTTGGTGTCCAGCAAGCTAAAGAATTAGGAAGATATAAGGGAGTAGGAGGAAGGCAATTGGAATCAATTGATGAATTTTTTGATAAGCCAAAAAACATTAATATTCTTAGACATCTTAAACGCGGGGAAAGTATTAGAAGAACAGCAAAGCTTGTTGGTTCTTCTACTGGTCTAGTTCAAAAAGTAAAGAGATGGGCTTTAGATCATAACAGATTAGAGCTATAATTTACATTCATAAAATTTTATATCTAATCTATATTTAATAGCTTTAAGTAAATCAAACAATATATATTATGAAAAAAATTATTTTATTATCTGTAATAGGTCTTTTAGTATCATGTTCAGGTGTTCAACACCCTGATTTTGAGGCGAATGTAGAGACCGCAAAAACACTTCTTGAACTTCAAGGTACTGAAGCTGACCTTCAAGCTCAACTAGATTTAGTCCACGAAGAGCTTCAATGGCAGCCTGCTTTTCACGGCTCTTCTCAAATTGGAAAAGAAGAGTTTGGTGAATATTTAAAAGGCTGGCATGATGTAATGGAAGATGTAACGTATAACGCTGTAAACTTTCTTCCAGGAGTCTCTGCTGAAACTGGTTTGCCTGACGGTAGTGTAAGGTCTTATGGTGTTTGGAGTGGTGTGCATACTGAATCTGGTAAAAGCTGGGAATTAGTTTCATACCATACCTGGGATTTTAAAGACGGTTTAATTGTAGCTGGTGGAGACTATTTCGATGCTGGTGGACTATTGATGTCACTTCAAGCTGAATAATAGTTACATTAAAAGTTTAAATACCTCTCTGTTCAACAATGGAGAGGTTTTTTTGTATCTTAACATTCTAAATCAATATATTATGAAAAAATTTTTATTATTAATTACTTTAGGTCTTTTTGTATCATGTTCTAATGTTCAACACCCAGATTATGCAAAAAATCTTGAGACTACGAAACAGTGGTTTGAGGTTTTTGTTACAGAAGATCTTGATGCAACTATGGATTTTTATGCTGATGAGCTTGAATATCAAAGTGCATTTTATCAAGGACCTATAATGAATAAAGCAGAAACTAGAGAATATCTTCAAGGTTGGCAAGATGCAATGGAAGATATCACTTGGGAAGCGGAGAATTATCTTCCTGGAGCTGATCCAGAAACTGGAATACCAAATGGAAGTGTTAGAACTTATGGCTATTGGTCTGGAACTAACACTGCATCAGGTAAATCCTTCAGAGGATTATGGTATCACTATTTAACTTTTAATGAAGAAGGTAAAATTATTAATGGTGGTGACTTTGGTGATGCAACAGGTCTTGTAATGTCAGTAATGCCAGATCAAGAATAAATTTGTATTCCAAAAATCTTAAAACCTTTTCATTGCAAAATGAAGAGGTTTTTTTATATAATTGAGCCCATACTACCCCCATCAACTCTAATTGATGCACCATTAGTCCCCGACGATAGTGGACTTGAGAAGTACAAAATTGTATTTGCAACCTCACTAACAGTTAGGAATCTTGAAATTAAAGAAGACTCTCTAACATCTTTAAAAAAGCTTTCTTCTACTTCCTTTTTTGTCTTATTTTCTCTTTTTGCAGTTTCTGTGAGAAATTCTTCTGATCCTTCTGACAATGTAGACCCTGGCACTATAGTATTTACAGTAACATTAGATCCTTTTGTAAGCTTAGCCAAACCACTTGAAAATACACTTACTGAAGCTTTAGATACACTATAACTCAATAGGTCACCTGGAACAAGCGTGGAGCATTCAGATGAAATAAAAATTATTCTTCCCCAATTTTTTTTAATCATTTTAGGAAGAAAATATTTAGATAATTTAACTCCACTCATCAGATTTACTTTGAAATGATCGTCCCAGTCTTCTTTTGTCTCATCAAAAAAGTTTTTTCCTCTAAAGATTCCAACATTGTTTATAAGAATATCAATATCATCTGGAATTTCATCTATAAGTTTTTCAACTTGAGAGTCATCTAAAAAGTCAGTAACTATTCCACTTGCATTTTTATTATTAAGCTTTGATAGAGCATCATCTACATTAGATTTTGTTCTTCCATTAATAATAACCTGGGCTCCTTCATCTAGAAATAACCTAGCTGTTTCATAGCCGATACCTTTAGTGGATCCTGAAATAAATACCTTTTTATTTTTTAAATTAAGATTCAATTTATCTTTAATTTTTTACCACTTATCTAGACCAAGAACTTTTCTTCCTAAAGGAGATAATTCCGCAGTTTTATACTTTTTTTGTTCCCAATTTCTTGGATCGCCAGGAAAGGCATAGCCCTCAGGTGCAATTCTATTCTTCCATGAATTAACCCTCCATTGTACAAGAGCATCATCATCTTCTTGAGCAGGCATCATTGAAATATATTGAGCAATTCTGACTTTATCTTTTGAATTGTTAGGCCTAATTCCGTGCGGTTGTGTGCTATTAAATATTAATAGATCTCCAGCTTCAAGAGATACCTTAACAAGTTTATCTTCAAGCCCTGTAATGTCTGGTTTAAATTTATCTCTACCCTCTGGCTGAGAAAGTTTCCAAGTTTCATAGTTTTTATATAACCAAGGAATACATTGAAATCCTCCCATATTTTGATCAGTTTGATCTGACAATGCTAAAACACCTTGAACATTTTGGGGTTTTGTATCAGGGTCATAATCCCAATGTATAAATCCTTTATATTCAAATCCTGGCCTTATTGGAAAATTAAGATTAGCCCTATCAATAGTTACCCATAGTTTTTCTGTCCCCCATATATCAACAAATGCATCATATACCTTTTGATATTGTCTGTTGTTCCATAGGTGTTGATTATTATATACTTCAACCATTCCAGTTCCAGCAAGTTCTTTCATTTGCATCTCTGCCCTAGCGTCAGCATACCATGTTGAAGGATCATTAGGATCCTTGTCATCAAATTCCCAAATAAATTGAGCAGTTTCTATGGCTTGTTCTCTGGGCACAGCATTTTTTATAACTATATATCCATTATCTCTCCAAAATTTCCAATCTTCAATCGATAGAACTCTTAGAGAATCTTCAGTAGCTTCAGTCCTTAGCTTCTTAATAGAACTTTTAGCTGTTGATGGGTTACCTGGAATCTCTTTGTGATCATTTTTAGGAATCATACTCATATTAATAGTTTTTTACTAATTTAAAAAAAACAAAATGAATTTCTTTAAATTTGATATATGTCAAAATTTGATCGTAGAAATTTTATTAAAACAACATCTTTAACTGCAGCTTTTGCATCATCCTATGTTTTTTCATCAACTAATTCAAGAAAAAACGAACAAATGTATATGGGTGATTTTAGTGCTCCAAAATTAAATAAAATAAAAGCTGCATTCCTTGGAGTAGGATATAGGGGTAAAGGTCATCTTAAGCTTTTTGCTTCTCTTCCGGGGACTGAAGTAGTAGGAATATCGGATCTATATGAAGAAAATATTTTAAGATCTAATAAGATTTTAGAAAATATGAACATTTCAACAGATTCAATTAAAACTTATTGGGGAAATGATAAAAAGTGGAAAAAAATGCTAAGTGAAGTAAGGCCTGATATAGTCTTCATTTCTACTGATTGGAATAGTCATGGTGAGATGGCCGTTGAAACTATGAAAAATGGAGCACATGCTTTCGTTGAAGTACCACTTGCAATGACAATAAAAGAATTATGGGATATTGTTGATACTTCTGAAAAGTATAAAAAGCATTGTATGATGATGGAAAATGTTAACTATGGAAGAGAAGAGTTGATGTTTTTGAATTTAATTAGAAATGGACAATTAGGAGATCTTCTTCATGGTGAGGCTGCCTACATTCATGATTTAAGATTTCAAATGAATGAAGAAACAAGAGGGACAGGATCTTGGAGAACTCTAGAATATGAGAAAAGAAGAGGTAATTTGTATCCTACTCATGGACTTGGACCAGTATCACAGTATATGAATTTATTAAGATCTGAGGACACATTTAAAACATTAGTTTCTTTCTCTTCACCTGCTATGGGTAGAAAAAAGTTTGGTAAAGAAAATTTTCCATCAAATCATAAATGGAATAATCTGAATTATCAAAATGGTGATATAAATACTTCAATTATTAAAACTTACCTCGGAAGAACAATAATGGTTCAATGGGATGAGACAAGTCCAAGACCTTACACAAGGCTAAATTTAATTCAAGGAACCAAGGGTATATTAGCAGGAGGGCCAACTAGAGCTGCATTTGATAAAGGATTTGAAAACTATACTAAAGACTCAAAAGAATGGGTTAAAGGTGAAGGAATTGATCGACTTTATGAAAAATATGATCATCCTTTATATAAAAGATTAAATAATCAAACAAAAAATACAGGTCACGGGGGAATGGATGGTATAATGATGTATAGAATTGTTGAATGTCTTAAAAATGGACTACCTCTGGATCAAAACGTATATGAAGGGTGTGCTTGGAGCTCATTAATTGAACTAACTTCAAACTCTGTTAATAATGATGGTGAGCCTCAATCTTTTCCTGATTTTACAAGGGGAGACTGGGTTAATACTAAAACATTTGATATTATTTCTTGATGTATAAAAAGATAATATCCAAAGCACCAGGAAGAGTATGCCTGTTTGGTGACCATCAAGATTATCTAGGATTACCAATAATAGCCACAACAATTAATAATGAAATTAAATTAGAGGCTACTCAAAATAATGATAGAAAATTTAAAATTATTAAAAAAGACCTAGGATCAACTGATGTTATACCAATTGATTTTGAATATGATTCAGATGAAAAAGATTTTTTCAAAATTGCTTTAAATGTTCTAAAAGATTTTGATTGTAAACCTGATATGGGATATGATATTAATATTACTAGTAAAATTCCAATAAATTCTGGTTTATCGAGCTCATCTGCATTAATTGTAGCATGGGTAAATTTTCTTCTTAATACATTTACAAACCATGAAGTAACTTCAAATTTATTAGCTGAAATCTCATATAGAATAGAGGTGCTGGAGGTAGGAGGTTCAGGTGGAAAAATGGATCAATACACTATTGCTAATGGAAAAACAATTTATTTAGATACTAAGACTGATAGTATTATACCTTTTAATCATAAATTATGTGATATGATTGTTGGTGTATCAAATCAGAGTAAGGATACACAAGGACTCCTAAAAAAACTTAAAGAGAATGCATTAAAATCAATTCAAATTGTAAAAAATCATTATGCCGATTTCAGTTTTACAAAGATTGACAATGTAGATTTAAATAAATGTTTATCGTTTCTTGATGATAATTTAAAACCATTCTTTAGGGCAGCTGTAGGTAACTACAGAACTACTATAAAAGCAAAAAATGAATTCCAAAAAGATAAACTTGATATTATTAAGATTGCACATTTAATAAATATTCACCATAATTTTTTAAAAAATGATTTAAAAATTACTACTCCAGAAATTGATGATATGATAGGTATTGCAAACGATAATGGCTCAATTGGCTCTAAAATTGTTGGTTCAGGTGGTGGAGGATCTATTGTTTGTCTGTCCCAGGATCAATCTTGTTCACTTAGAATTGTAAATGAATTAAAAAAATATGGTGTTAAGGATGCCTTCATTGCTCATATGGGCAAGGGTCCAACTGTTTCTTATGAATAATATTCCTTTAATTATTATGGCTGCAGGTGTATCATCTAGAATGAAAACTTCTAATGTAAGCACTGATCTTTCAGAGGATCAGGTTTATCAATCTAACTCTCGAGCTAAGGGATTTATTGAAATAAATGAAAAAAATGAGACTTTGATTTACCATATTATCAAGAATTCAATTACTGCAGAAATTCAAGACTTTTATGTGATTCTATCAGAAGACTCAATTGAATTTCAAAATTATCTTAAAAAAATTGAAAAGAAATTATCAATTAAAATAAGATTTGCATTTCAAGATTACTATGGTAATCCAAAACCAATGGGAACAGCTGATGCAATATATCAAGCTATGAATCAATTTCCTATTCTAAAATCATCAAGGTTCTTAGTATGTAATTCTGATAATATATACTCGGTAAAAGCAATTAAAACTTTAAAATCAGAGCTTACCCATAATTCAATGATTGGTTATAACTCCAAATGTCTTGAGTTTAGTGAGGAAAAAATATCTTCTTTTTCAATTTTAGAGATTAAAAATAAATTTTTGTATAAGATTATTGAGAAGCCAACAATCAATCATATTAGAAATATTACTGACGAGAAGTTTATAAGCATGAATATTTTTTCATTTTTTGGTGATCAAGTATATGATTATCTAAGTAACTGTGAAATTAGTCAAGATAGGGGGGAAAAAGAGATTGCTACAGCTATCCAAAATATGATAAATGATAGAAATGAATCTATCAAGGTTTTTAAAATTTGTGAGCATGTTCCAGACCTAACCTATAAAAATGATATAGAATTGATAAATAACTTTTTAAAATAAAATTAACTTTCAACCTGACTACAAGACTTTATATCACATTATCTTTGTAGGTAACTCATAAATATGAAAAGATTTATAATTACATCAATAATTTTACTAACCTCCTGTGATATAAGTTCACAAAAAGCAGTTGACAATCCCCAGCCAGTCAATCAAATTGATAATAAAAGCTATGATGGTATGAGTAGGGCCTACTTTGCATCTGGATGTTTCTGGTGTGTTGAAACAATTTATGAAAGTTTAGATGGAGTTAAAGAAGTTTATTCGGGTTATGCTGGTGGTTCAACAGTTAATCCAAATTATTATCAGGTTATTTCAGGTAAAACAGGGCATGCTGAGGCTATAGAAATAATCTATGACAATAAGATAATCTCTTTTGATACACTTCTAAAAGTTTTCTTTGATTCTCATGATCCAACAACACCTAATAGGCAAGGTCCAGATTATGGAACTCAATATAGATCTATAGCGTTTTACTCAAATATTGATGAAAGAAGTAAAATTAGAAACTACATTGATTTGTTATCTACAAATTCAATTTTCGGAAAAAAAATTATTACTGAGGTAAAAGAGATAAGTAAATTTTACTATGCAGAGGACTACCATCAAGACTTTGAAAAAAAGAACCCTTACAGTCCGTATATTCAAAGTGTTTCAATACCTAGATTTAATAGATTCAAGCAAAAGGCATCTAATTATGTTAAAATAAAGGATGATCATTAGAATATTTTTCACGTTGGTTATCAACCTTTTTTTTGTTTCATGTTCTAAAGAAGATCAATTATCAGAAAAAGATTTATGGTATTCACTAAATATTGATAATTATGAAATGACTCAGCAGATCTCATGCTTTTGCTTTCCTTATGAATTTGTTCTTCCCAAGTCTATTAAAGTTGAGAATGATAAAATTGTTTCAATTGATGGGAAAGATCCAATGAAAACAGTTGGTTACGAATCATTTTATTCGATTAATTCTCTTTTTAATTTTATTGAAAGTAAGCTGAACGAAAATCCAGAATTCTATGAAATAAATTATAATAAAGAATATGGTTATCCTGTGTCAATTTATTTTGATATGTCTAAAATGATTGCAGATGAGGAAATAGGTTATTATATTTCTGACTTTAAAATTTTAAATAATGATTAAAGTTAATATTGAGAAGAATAATAAAGATTTTCAAATACTTGAAAATCAAGAAGTGTTGATAAAAGGAATAAAGCCTAAATGGTATTCAAGCCAAATAAACTTTTTTTATAACAGTAGAACTTATCAGATAAAAAAGAAAAGCTTTTGGAGTTCATCTTATAATGTTTTCCAGGGAAGTAAAATTGTTGGTGTATTTAATTATAAATGGAAAACAGGAGGATACTCCCTTGTCATGAATGATTCAAAAAAAGTATATTCATTAACTCAATCAAATAAGGGTGGAATGTGGAGAATTGAAAAATTGTACACTCTTTTAGAGAATGGGACAAAACCAGTGTTAGCAATTAATTATTCATTTAAAAAATGGAAAGAAAATATAGAGATAGAGAAAATTGATTTAAGTGATTCTAGCTTAGACTTAATTATTTATGGTTTATTTATAATGAGGAGGTTACAAGCTGCAGAGTCTGCTGCTTCTTCACCAGTTGTTTATGGGTAAATTAATTGACATATATGGAAACGAATATGTAATTCAGGATATAATATCTTTTAAGGAGCATATAATTAAATACCATACCCTAGACGGTAAGCCTGATGGAAGTATTCATGAAGAAAATGGTTACTACTTTAAAGTAGACAATGAATTTTACAATAAATTAAAAAATCTATAATATATTTATAATGAGTCTATTATGAGGTATTATCTATTTATTATTTTATTTATTATTGGTTGTTCCAATATTCTCTACAATCATAATGACACAATGTCTATGTTAGTGTCAAAGCAGATGGTAATGGATAAATTTGGTGAGCCTTCTGAATTAATTAAAAGAGAAGGTTATGATGAATACTATTATGATTTTGGAGTTTTTGAAGAACGTGTTAATTATTTTGATCCACAAATTTCAACAGTTTCTCAACAATCAGATTCTGTATATTCTCCCGCAAATGTTGAGGTTGCGCCTCAATTTAGGATACAGTTAACTCAAAAATATATAAAGTTTCATATTGCTGGAGATGAAGTAATATACTGGGAAAGTCAAGCAGTAAATTTCCCAACAAAAAAAAATGACTAATTGTTACATAGCAGTTACTACAAATAGATTCAAACATCAAAATTTAAATTTTAATTTACTATTATTGACCTTAGATAATTTTTATGGCAGTTAAAGCATATACCAAGGAGAATCAAGCAAATGGTAATTTTAATGGAGGTGAAATTCTTGAGAAAAAACCAATAGGATTTCCACAGGATGGTGGTATGTTAAGACCTTACTCAAATTTGTTTTACTGGGCTCACGCTTGGGCTCCAAAGAATGACAGTATTATAGGTCTTCATCCACATCGAGGTTTTGAGATATGTAGTTTTGTTTTAAAAGGGGAAATTGAACATTATGACACTCTTTTGGATAAATGGATAACTCTTAAAGAAGGGGATGTACAAGTTATTAAAGCAGGTAAAGGAATATCTCATTCAGAAAAATTAAAAAAAGGTTCTGAAATATTTCAAATATGGTTTGATCCTAACCTTCATGAGTCATTATATGAAGAAGCAAATTATAGTGACTACAAATCAGAGATCTTTTTGGTTAAAAAAGAGGATGGAAAGGAAACTAATATTATTTCAGATATTAATAATCAAATAGATTTAAAATCTGATTCAATTCAAATTTACCAGCATTCATTCACTAAAGGTACCTATGACCACGAAATAGGTCAAGATAGATTCCACTCAATCTTCATCCAATATGGGAGACTAAAAATAAATGATCAAACTTTTAATTCCGGAGATTTCTTAATAGTTGAAAGTGAAGTCTCGTTAAGTGTTGAAATACTGTCAGACACAAAAGTATTTGAAATTATTTCACCAACTGAGCTTCCCTATAAAACATATGCTGAAATGCACAATATTAGTTAACAATAACTAATTTCAATACTCTGCCTGAAAATAATTCAAATAATTCGTCAATAGACTCTTCTGATTGAAAAGATATTCTAATAAAACCTTCTCCAAAGCTTAAGTATGCTGATGTACTGTTATCTGAATTAAGAAATACTTGTGGAAGTTGACTCCATCTATCAGGTCTATCATCTTCATATGTTCTTTGTATATAAGCAGTAATATTTGCATTATCGTAAACTTCCTTGGTTATTTCAGGAACAGCTATTTCAAAGTTTCCATACCTTTCATCATCACTAATTTCATCCAATTGATTTGGCACTTCAATAAGTACAATCTCATTTTGGACTCCGTTAACTATTGTTTCAGCCATTTGGTTGCCAGAACCAGTTGCGCATGATGATAAAATAAGTGAGGGTATTAGTATTAGAAGTATGTGTCTCATTTTTAATTTTTTGTAAAGTTAGTTTTATAAAATTCGAAAGCCTGACTCACTAGGTGCGCCAGGCTTTCTAATTCTCTATTCACGATTGAAATTTATTTCAAATAGTAGTTAATTTGACTACTTTTTAATGTTTAGAGTTTTGTAAGTTTTATCTCTGCTTTCGCTTTGAACGTTACGGCGAATTTTTCCGTCCCTTTCACTTACTTATATAAAAGTAGAAAAATAATTGAGAAATACAAACTTTTTCTACTAAATTGTTAATAACTTTCAGTAACATGCTGTTTTTCAATTAGTTAAAATTAAATTTTAACACTCACAGCAAGTACAATCACATGAATTCTGACAGTTACATTTTAAACAGTTACAATCCATTGTATTAAATTTTTGAATCATATCTAAGATAGTTAAAATTTAAACTAGATTAATTATTAATCTCATTATATATATATATTTTTGCAGGGAACGGGCAATTAGTTCAACTGAATAGAACAGAAGATTACGGCTCTTCAGATGGGGGTTTGAGTCCTCCATTGCCCTCTAAATTTTTATTTTGGATTTTTTAGGTATTTTATTTGGAATTATTCTTCTATCTCATGGTGGTGATGTACTTACAAAATCTTCCGTTGACTTATCATTAAAGTTTTCTGTTCCTAAAATTATAATTGGTATGACTGTTGTTTCATTTGCTACATCTGCACCTGAGCTTATTGTCAGCTTAAATGCAACCTTAAATGGATTCTCAAATTTTGCTATAGGTAATGTAATAGGATCAAATATTGCTAATATTGGACTAGTTCTTGGAATAATAACAATTATATACCCCATTACCTTACAGCAAAGATTTTATACTTCTGATTTTCCTATCCTAATGCTTTCAACTTTTTTATTTTATTTACTATTAATAACTGGTAATAAAATATCTAGAGGTGAAGGTATTGTTCTCCTTGTTTTGATTTCTCTGATACTTATATATTTATTCTTATATCAAAAGAAGAGTATTTCAGAGTTCTCAGATGTAGGTGATACCTCTAAAATCTCTATTCCTAAATCGATTTTTTATGTATTATTTAGTGGGTTGCTTTTATGGCTTGGCTCTGAAACTTTAATAAAGTCTGCTATATCTGTAGCAAACAAATATGAAATATCTGAGAGAGTAATAAGTGTAACAATGGTTGCTATTGGAACAAGTATTCCTGAATTAGCTGCATCTGTTGTAGCATCAATAAAAAAACAAAATGATCTTTCGATAGGTAATCTTATTGGATCAAATATTTTTAATCTACTGGTAGTGATTGGAATTACATCAACAGTTTTACCAATTGAACAAATTGATTCTAAAATTATTTTTAGTGATATGTTGTGGGTAATCCTTTTCTCAGCTATAATTCTTCCACTAGCTTATTTGAAAAGAAGAAATATTCTGACAAGAAAAAAAGGGATTATTCTATTAACATTATATTTAATTTTTATAATCCCTTTAATACTTAGTTAAGAAGTTATTCCGTTAGGATACGCTCTTTACTGTTTTTACAATTATTGCAGCTACTTTGTATGGGTCAGCATTTGATGCAGGTCTTCTGTCTTCTAACCATCCTTTCCATCCACTCTCAACAGTCATTATAGGTATTCTAATAGATGCACCTCTATCTGAAACCCCATAACTAAATTCAGTGATTGATTGTGTTTCATGGTCACCAGTTAATCTTTGATCATTATATGCACCATAAACAGCAATACAATCATCAACAACAGGTCTAAATGATTCACATATTTTTTCATATGTCTCTTTAGATCCACAAGTTCTTAGAGTATCATTTGAGAAGTTTGCATGCATACCAGATCCATTCCAATCAGTTGCTCCAAGAGGTTTAGGGTGATATTCAATTTTAATAGCATAATCTTCTGCTATTCTTTCTAGCAAATATCTAGCTACCCACATTTCATCACCAGCTTGCTGAGCTCCTTTAGCGAATGTTTGAAATTCCCATTGACCTGCAGCAACTTCAGCATTTGTTCCTTCAACGTTAATTCCTGCCTCAAGACATACGTCAAGATGACGATCCATTATTTCACGTCCAAAAGTATTTGCACCTCCAACTGAACAATAGAATTGTCCTTGAGGAGTTTGATCTTTTGGAAATCCTAGAGGTAAGTTAGTCTCTGTGTCCCAAAGGAAATATTCTTGTTCGAAACCAAACCAAAAGTCATTATCACTATCATCAATAGTTGCTCTTCCGTTTGACTCGTGAGGAGTACCATCTGCATTTAACACCTCAGTCATTACTAGAAAACCATTCTTTCTTTCAGGGTCTGGATATATTGCTACTGGTTTTAATAAACAATCTGAAGATCCTCCTGGAGCTTGTTGGGTTGAAGAACCATCAAAAGACCACATAGGACAGCTAGAAAGTTTACCGTCAAAGTCTGAAACGACTTTAGTTTTACTTCTAAGGCTTTGAGTTGGTTTGTACCCATCAAGCCATATATATTCTAATTTAGATTTGCTCATAGTTATAATTATTTGTTAAGTGCGCCAATTTAATTTTTTTTGAATTTTAAAGATGTTGATAACCTCAATTTTAATGAACTTTTATTAATCTATTATTTTATCGAATAAAAATTATTAAATACATATAAAATTGAATGAAAAATTGAGAAAAATGCATTACAATAAATCATTTTTAATTTCATATAATAAATTCATTATCAGTGATAAAAACATGAAATCTAAATTATATTAAATAGAAAATTTAAGCTTATATGTTAATGGTAATTTATTAAAAACTTATTAAGATTTTTTTTTGATAACTTTGCTGTGAATAATGACCAATAGATATAAATTAAGGGGTGTTTCTTCTGATAAAGAAGATGTTCACAATGCAATAAAAAATCATGATAAAGGTCTGTATCCAAAAGCCTTTTGTAAAATTCTTCCTGATTTAATTTCAAATTCAGATGATCATGCATTAATTATCCATTCAGATGGTGCTGGTACCAAATCATCTTTAGCATATATTTATTGGAAAGAAACAGGTGATCCTTCTGTATGGAAAAATATAGCTCAAGATTCTATCGTGATGAATCTTGATGATGTTGCTTGCGTTGGTGCAATTGATAATATTGTAATCTCATCTACAATTGGAAGAAATAAAAATAAGATTCCTGGTGAGGTAATTTCCAATATAATTTCTGGAACTGACGAAATATTAAATTTTTATAGAGGTCTCGGAATAAATATTCATAGTGGTGGAGGAGAAACTGCTGATGTTGGTGATCTTGTAAGAACTATAATAGTAGATTCTTGTATGACAGTTAGAATCAAAAAGAGTCAAATAATAGATAACTCAAATATCAAAGCAGGAAATGTTATTGTTGGACTATCCTCTTCAGGCACATCTTCTTATGATAAAGAATATAACTCAGGTATTGGAAGTAACGGGCTTACATCAGCTAGACATGATGTTCTCTCTCATTACATTAAAGAAAAATATCCAGAGTCATATGATAACGACCTACCTAGCGAATTAGCCTATTGTGGTTCAAAAAATTTAACAGATAAATTAGAAGGGTTTAATATTGATATAGGAAAAATGCTTTTATCTCCAACAAGATCTTATGCACCTCTTTTAAAGTTAATTTTTGATGAAATCGGAAGAAATAAAATAAATGGAATAATTCATTGTACTGGAGGTGGTCAAACAAAAATTTTACATTTTATTGATAATTTACACATAATAAAAAATAATCTTTTTGAAATTCCTCCAATTTTTAAGCTAATAATGAATGAGTCTAACACAGATCCAAAGGAAATGTACAAGGTTTTTAATATGGGACATAGAATGGAAATTTATTTAGATCCAGAAAATGCATCTAAGGTTATTGATATCTCAAAATCAGTCGGAATAGATGCTAAAATTATTGGTGAAGTGATTGAATCAGATGTTAAGAGACTAAGTATTCAATCAGAATTAGGTAATTTTGATTATTAATACTCATTATGCTTATAGAAAAAATAGATATTGTTAAAAAAAGATATGATGAGATATATCAAATGATTAGTAATCCAGAAATCATTGCAGATCAAAAAAAATATATTGAGTTAAATAAAGAGCTAAAAGAGATTAGTATTCTTGTAAATAAAGGAAAATTATATAAAGAAGCAATCGACCAAAAAGATGAAGCTGAGGGTTATATAAAATCTTCTGATGATAAAGACATGATTGAGATGGCTAAAGAACAATTGGAAATCTCAAAACAATCTATAGAAAAACTTGAAGATGAAATTAAAATTCTTCTAATTCCCAAAGATCCGGATGATGCGAAAAATGTTGTGGTAGAAATTAGAGCAGGAACTGGTGGAGATGAAGCGAGTATTTTTGCGGGTGATTTATATAGGATGTATACAAAATTTGCACAAGAAAAAAAATGGAATTTAAGTATTGTTGATACTAGTGAGGGAACAGCTGGAGGATTCAAAGAGGTCATATTTGAAATAGCAGGGGAGGATGTGTATGGTGAATTAAAATATGAATCTGGAGTTCATAGGGTCCAGAGAGTTCCTCAAACAGAGACTCAAGGAAGAGTTCATACATCTGCAGCAACTGTTATGGTCCTGCCTGAAGCCGAAGAATTTGACGTTGAGATTAATATGAACGAAGTAAGAGTTGACTACTTTTGTTCATCTGGTCCTGGAGGTCAATCTGTTAATACTACATACTCGGCGGTTAGATTAACACATGAGCCGACTGGAGTTGTTGCTCAATGTCAAGATCAAAAATCTCAACATAAAAATAAAGAAAAGGCCATGAAAGTTCTAAGATCAAGACTTTATGAGATTGAGCTTAATAAAAGAATGGAGTCCGACTCTAAAAAAAGAAATGAACTGGTAAAATCTGGAGATAGATCAGCAAAAATTAGAACATATAATTATCCTCAAGGAAGAGTTACAGATCATAGAATTGGTTTGACACTTTATGACTTACCAAAAATTTTAGATGGAGACGTTTCTAAGTTAATTGATGAGATTAAATTGTATATCAATACTGAGAGACTAAAAGAAGCCGGAGAAGTATGATAATGAATAAATTACATGATCAAATAAATAAGAAGAAATCATTTCTTTGTATTGGTCTTGATATTGATAAAAATAAAATTCCTAAATCAATATTAGAATTAGATGATCCTATCTTTGAATTTGCGAAGAGAATTATTGACTCTACTAATGAATATGCAATTGCTTATAAACCAAATATTGCATTTTTTGAGGCTTATGGTGCAAATGGCTTTAAATCTCTTAATAAAATCGCAAACTACCTTAATCAAAATTATCCTGAAATATTCACTATAGCTGATGCAAAGAGAGGAGATATTGGAAATACTTCAAAAATGTATGCTAATGCTTTCTTAGAGGAACTTAACTTCGATTCAATAACTGTTTCGCCATATATGGGGTCTGACTCTGTTGAGCCTTTTTTAAGTATTGAAGATAAGTTAGTCTTTCTGCTTGCGTTAACCTCAAATATTGGCTCTAACGATTTTCAAGAACTTAATTTAGATAACAATAACAAGCTTTATCAAAAAGTAATAGAAACATCTAGAACATGGAAAAACAGTAGTAGGATTATGTACGTAGTTGGTGCTAAAAATACCAAAGAGATTCGTAAAATAAGAGATATGGTTCCTGATTCTTATCTTTTAATCCCAGGAGTTGGAGCTCAAGGAGGAAATATGGCTGAAATCTGTAAACAAGGTTTGGATAATAATTTAAAATTGATCATCAACTCATCAAGATCAATTATTTACGCATCAATTAATGATGATTTCGCTGAATGTGCTGCTAAAGAAGCAAAAAAAATTAGAGATGAAATGGAAAATTATATTAATGCACTATAATTATGATTCATTACACTAAATTTCTATGTAAAAATAAAGATGCAGATTGGATAACTTTTGTTCATGGTGCAGGGGGTAGTTCTACGATATGGTTTAAACAAATAAAATATTTTTCAAAAAAATATAATTTATTACTACTTGATTTAAGAGGTCATGGAAAATCAAAATCAATTCCAATTAATCCATTTAAGAAAAAATATACATTTAATTCAATTACAAATGATATTCTTGAGGTAATAAATGCTGAAAAAATTAAAAAATCTCATTTTGTTGGTATCTCTTTGGGATCAATTCTAATTAGGAATTTTGCCGAAAAAAATCCAACTAGAGTAAAAAGTTTAATAATGGGTGGAGCAATAATGAAATTAAATTTTAGATCAAAAGTACTTATGTTTCTGGGTAACTCTACGAAATCAATACTTCCTTACATGTGGATATATAAACTTTTTGCATTTATAGTAATGCCTAATAATAATCATAAAGAATCTAGGCTCTTATTTGTTAAGGAAGCAAAAAAGCTTTATCAAAAAGAATTTAAAAGATGGTTTCAATTAACTACTGAATTAGTTCCTTTATTGAAATTTTTTAGACAAATTGAGATACAAATTCCAACTTACTACATAATGGGTGATCAGGACTACATGTTCTTACCCTCTGTCAAGGAAATAGTAAAAAATCATAAGAATTCTAAGCTTTTCGTAATACCAAACTGTGGTCATGTGGTAAATGTTGAAAAACCTGATATTTTTAATTTAAAGATGTTTGAGTTTATAGGAATGAGTGACTAATCTATATTTCTTTCCTTATTTGATGTCCAATCTTTTTCTTCTCCAGGTTGATATATTTCATAATTTAATTCATCCTTACTTTTTCTAACCATTTTTCTAACATCTTCTAATAGTAGCTTTGAATCATAAACAATACCATCTTTAATTGTATACTTAACACCTCCCACTCTTTCGACTTCATTATCTTTATTAAGCTTTATAGCTCCAGTCCCATATAAAACCTTAAGATTTTCAAGTGGATTTTCTTCAACCAAGACAAAATCAGCTTTTTTACCTATTTCTATTGAACCAATTTCTTTATCCATACCTAGTGCTTCTGCGCCTTTTAATGTAGCTGACATAACAACTTCAAGCGGATGGAATCCTGCCTCTCTTAATAACTCTAATTCTCTTATGTAAGCGAATCCATAGAGTTGAAAAATAAATCCAGAATCTGACCCAACAGTTACTCTACCTCCTCTATTTTTATATTCGTTAACGAAATTCATCCACAGATTAAAATTCTTTTTCCACGCAACTTCTTGTTCTGTACCCCAAAAATGCCAATAGGATCCATGAGATATTCTACTAGGTTGATAAAACTCCCATAAACTTGGTAAAGTATATTCTTCATGCCATTCAGCTCTTCTAGCTCTTTGAAGGTCTCTGCTAGCCTCATAAATATTAAAAGTTGGATCTAGTGTAAAATCTAGTTCAATTAATTCATTCATTACATTATTCCAATGTTCTGAGCCAGGTTTTGCAGCCTGATCCCAAAGTCTACCAGCTTCTTCAAACCTATGTTGCTCATTGGAATAATTATAATAATAAGGATAATTCTGTACAATTTTATCATCAAAGAGAGCCTCTGGTAAACCATACCAATGTTCCATTGATGTTAGTCCAGCTCTAGCTGAATTTAACACATTCCATCTTACTACATTTAGTTGTGCATGATGCATAGCTGAGCCAAGTCCTAATGAATTATTTTCATCTAAAGCAGCAACCATTATATCAGGTTCAGCTCCAAAAAACTTTATACCATCTGCACCTTTCTTCGCATTAAATCTTACCCATTCTCTAGCTTGATCTGGATTACTTATTTCACTAGTATAACCTGAGCCAAAACCTGAATAAATAACAAGTCTTGGAGCTATAATTTCATTTTTGTTACTCTTATTTTTTAAATCTAGACTAAAGTCGATACCTCTTCCACCTGGTTCTCGGACAGTTGTAACACCATGTGCTAGCCAAAGTTTAAAAACATAGTCAGGTTCAGCACCTTGTGGAACACCTCCAATATGTCCATGCATATCGATAAATCCAGGAAGTATATACATCCCAGTAGCGTCAATTTCACGTCCACCTTTTTTTAGTTTAGGTCTTCTTCGCTCATTAATTTCAACTCCAGGATAACCAACAGTTTTTATAGACTTAATGATATTTTTCTCTATTACAATATCAACTGGTCCTAATGGTGGACTACCATTTCCATTAATTAAAGTTACTCCTCTTATAATCAGTTGCTCAAAAGGTCCTTCTGAAAGATTTTTTTCTTGAGAGCTCAGATTAAAAGAAAATAATACACATAATGTAAATAATAGATTTTTTCTCATTTTAATTAAATATTTTATTCATAGTTAGAAAGCCTAAATAGGCTAACGCTATACATAAAGATACACTAATAAAAATGTATATAAATGAGTTTAATATTTCATTAGACTTAATAAAATTTAGATTCTCCATTGAAAATGCTGAGAAAGTAGTCAAACCACCACATATACCAACAACAAGGAAGTAGTAATAATCAGATTTTAACATATTGGAATTAATTAAATAACTTATAATTAGTCCAATTAAAAAACTACCAATTAAATTAACTGTTAATGTTGAATATGGAAAGGAATCACTTGGAACTAATCTATTTAAAATTAATCTTATTGCAGATCCCAAACCTCCTCCCAAAAAAACAAGAAATAACTCTTTCATTTTATCTAAAAAGATTACTGTAAGCAGCAATTATTGAAATAAAAACAATAAATACAATTAAGATTACATACGAATTCTTATAATAAACATTGTGAAGTCTTGAATCCTTTATATAAGAGTATCCAATTATCAGAGAAAATAATATTATGAATATTATAGCAAAAATTAGTTGTCCTTTAGTAAACATTAATTAAATTTATTTTAATCAAACTTTTCTAATATAAAATTAACAATTATGATAACTAATGCTATTGATGCAGTAAAAGAATTTAATGAAGCTTTTAAAATAAAGTACTCAAAAAATCAAAAAGCAGATCTTGATGAATCTACAATTGAGTTAAGATATAGACTAATGCAAGAAGAAAATGATGAGTATTTAGAAGCAGCAAGAAAAAAGGATTTAGTTGAAATTGCAGATGCACTTGGAGATAAACTTTATATTCTCTGTGGAACAATACTTGCACATGGACTTCAAGATAAAATTGTAGAAGTATTTGATGAAATTCAAAGGAGCAATATGAGTAAGCTTAGTGCAGATGGAACACCTGTAATAAGGGAAGATGGTAAAATTTTAAAAGGACCGAATTACTTTAAGCCAAATATAAAATCAATTCTAGAAAAGTAAACTACTCAGTAATTTTATATCTCCAATTGTGAGTATCATCAGAAATATTCTGTTGAATATTAATAATAGCAGTTTTAATTTTTGAAGCAAAGTCGTTGTCTAATTCTTCAAGTTGAAATTTCTCATCTTTATAACCAAATGAATTAATTGGAGCTATCACTGCAGCTGTTCCACATCCAAAAACTTCTTTTAAATTACCTGACTTAAACTCTGAAATAAGTTCTTTCACAGTTATATCTCTTTCTTCTACTTCAATTCCAATATCCCTAGCAACTTGTATCACACTTTTTCTTGTTACACCATCTAAAATTGTGTCACTTGTAAGTGGAGTAATAAGTTTATCATTAATTCTGAATACTACACTCATTGTTCCAACTTCCTCAATTTTTTGATGAGTGGAAGAATCAGTCCAGACGATTTGATCGAAACCTTTTGATATTGCTATAGATGTTGGGTAAAATGCTGCACCATAATTTCCTGCTGCTTTAGCATACCCTGCACCTCCTGGAGCAGCTCTACTAAATTTATCTTCTATGTAAACACTCAGCGGCTTTGAATAATAAGCAGCACCAGGTGAGCAAATAATTAAAAATTTATATTTTTTTGAAGGGCTTGCAGCAAGCATTTCTGATGAAGAAAAAACAAAAGGCCTAATGTAAATTGAAGATCCTGGCTCATTTGAAACCCAGTCTCTCTCGAGACTTATTAGTTTGTTTAAGCCTTGAAAAAAATAGTCCTCAGGCAATATTGGAATATGCATCCTTTCACAAGATTTTTTAATTCTTTCATAATTATCTTTAGGTCTAAACAACCATAAATCCTCATTTTTATCCTTGTATCCTTTCATTCCCTCGAATATAGCTTGGCCATAATGAAAAACATGTGTTGAGGGATCAAGATTAATTGAACTGTAGGGCTTAATTACTGGATCTTCCCATTTATCATTATCATAATTGCACTCAAACATATGATCTGTAAATATTTCTCCAAATTTTATAGTAGAGAAGTTTACATCATTTATTTTTGTACTCTTAGATTTAATGATTTTCATAGAATTCGAAGATAATTAAAAAATCAATATGAAGGTATTAATTACAGGCGGTTCAGGGACTTTAGGTAAAGAAATTGCAAATCTTGTATTCAAGAAAAAATACGAGGTTAATATTCTAACTAGAAATAAAAATTTAAAATCCCATAATCCACAATTAAAATATTATTATTGGAATCCTAAAAAAGAGGATATTGACTTAGATTGTTTCAATAATGTTGATTGCGTAATAAATCTTGCAGGTTTTTCTGTATTTAGTCTATGGACAAAAGCCAATAAAACTAAAATATTTGAAAGTAGAGTAGGGTCAACAAACTTTATTTTAGATGTTATTTTAAAGAAAAATATTAAAATTAAATCATTCGTTAATGCCTCTGCAATAGCTGCATACAGAGACTCTCCAGATTTTACATCTTCTGAAAATGATTCAATCGATAATCCTAATTCATTTATTAATCAAGTTGTTGTAAAGTGGGAAAATGAAGTTAAAAAATTTGAAAGTAAACTTCCTGATATTTCATTTTCCATAATGAGAATAGGGCTTGTTTTATCTAAGTCAGGTGGGCTATATAAAATATGTAAGATGCTATCAAAATTATTCATACTTTCTCCTACTGGAAATGGTAATCAGTGGCAATCATGGATCCACGAAAAAGATGCTGCTAAAATTATTTTATCAAGCTGTGAGAATTCCTGGAGGGGTACTTATAATTTAGTTGCTCCAAATCCAGTTAAACAAAATGAGTTAATTAATAAAATTGCAATTTTTAATAAGTCAAGGGTTATATTTCCTAATATACCTTCTTTTATAATTAAGTCAGTATTTGGTGAAATGTCTGAGGTTATTCTTTCTAGTCAAAAAGTAAAATCGATTAAACTTAATGAGTCTGATTTTTCGTTTAAATATATTGATGATGCTTTGAAAGACCTATCAAAAAATATATGACATTCTGACATAAAATTAAGATGGCAAAAAAATTGCTTATAATAACATAAAATAGTTCATGAATAAAAAGAAAACTGAAAGTAAAACTGCTAAATCAAGTGCTTCTAAAAAGAAATCACCTTCGGTCAAAGAGTTAAATGAAACAATAAATAATGAGAAGGATAAATATGTAAGATTATTTGCTGAATTTGAAAACTATAAAAGGAGAACTGCAAAAGAAAGAATTGATTTATTTAAAACAGCAGGCAAAGAAGTTCTATCTAGTTTGATACCTGTTGTTGAAGATTTTAAAAGAGCTTTAAATCAGGAGGATGTAAATCAGGAGGATAATCAAGGCATTAAGTTAATCTACAATAAGCTTATAGAAACTCTAAAAAACCAAGGTCTTGAAGAATTGGAAGTTGAGATTGGTGATTCATTTGACTCAGAAATTCATGAAGCAATTAGTCAAATTCCTGCTCAAAATGATGATCAAAAGGGAAAAATAATTGATATAATAGAAGGAGGTTATAAATTAGGTGATCAGGTTATAAAATTCCCAAAAGTTGTTGTTGCTCAATAAAAAGTTATGAAAGAAGATTATTACGAAATATTGGGAGTATCAAAAAGCGCTTCTACTGCTGAGATAAAAAAAGCATATAGAAAAAAAGCTATTCAATATCACCCCGATAAAAATCCTGGAGATAAAACTGCAGAAGCAAATTTTAAAAAAGCTGCAGAAGCATATGAAGTTCTTAGTGATCCTAATAAGAAAGCTAAATACGACCAGTTTGGTCATAGTGCTTTTGATGGTGCAGGTGGATTTGGTGCAGGTGGCATGAACATGGATGATATCTTCAGTCAATTTGGAGATATTTTTGGTAGTGCATTTGGTTCATCTTTTGGTGGATTTGGAGGAGGAGGTCAAAGGGTTTCAAAGGGTTCAAATCTTAGAATAAGGGTAAAGTTAACACTAGAAGAAATTGTGAATGGTGTTGAGAAGAAAATCAAGGTTAAAAGAAAAACTCTTTCACCTGATTCTAAATTTTCGACATGTACAACATGTAATGGTTCTGGCCAGGTTTCTAGAATTACAAATACAATTTTAGGTAGAATGCAGTCTACTTCAATATGTCCAAACTGTAATGGTGCAGGTCAATCAATTACATCTAGAGGTGCAGGAGCAGATTCTAATGGTATGCTTAATTCTGAAGAAACAGTTTCAATTAAAATTCCTCCAGGTGTTGAGGAAGGAATGCAACTTAAAGTATCAGCAAAAGGAAATGATTCTAATAATCCTAATGGTATTCCTGGAGACCTATTAGTATTAATAGAGGAATCAAATAATGAGCTATTTACTAGGGACGGAAAGCATCTCCACTATGATCTGTATATAAGTATTTCAGAAGCTGCACTTGGTGTATCAAAAGATATTCACTTAATTGATGGAAAAGTTAGAATAAAGCTCGAGTCAGGTATTCAATCTGGAAAAACACTCAGATTAAGAAATAAGGGAATACCAGATCTAAATGGATATTCAAAAGGGGACTTATTAGTTCATGTAAATATTTGGACACCTAAGACTTTAAATAAAAAACAGAAAGACTTCTTTAAAGAAATGCTAGATGATGATAATTTTAAGCCAAACCCTAAAAAATCTGAAAAGTCCTTTTTTGAAAAAGTTAGAGATATGTTTGCATAAATAATTTTATCTTAGACCATCTAATAATCTTAAAATGAGCAAAATCCTTATAATTGAAGATGAGGAACCAATCAGAAGAGTTCTAGTAAGAATACTTACAGATGAGGACTCTAGTTTTGAAATTCATGAAGCATCTGATGGAAAGAAAGGCCTTGATCTTATTAAGAATGATTCCTATGATCTTGTTCTTTGCGATATAAAGATGCCTAAAGTAGATGGTATTGAGCTACTTCAAAGAACTAGAAAGACTAACTCTACTGTTCCTTTTATTATGTTAACCGGTCATGGAAACATTGAAACTGCTGTAGAATCTATGAAGCTTGGAGCATATGATTTTATATCTAAACCCCCAGATCTAAATAGACTTATTAATTCTGTAAGAAATGCTCTAGAGAAAAAAGAACTAGTAGCTGAAAATAAAATCTTAAGAAAAAAAGTTGCTAAAAAATATGAAATAATTGGCAATTCAAAGTCCATTATGGAAATACATGCAATGATTGATAAGGTTGCTAAGACTGAAGCAAGAGTATTAATAACTGGAGAAAGTGGAACTGGAAAGGAGCTTGTTGCCCATAATATTCATGAGAAAAGTAGTAGAGCTAAATCCCCATTTATTGAAGTAAACTGTGCTGCAATTCCCTCAGAACTAATTGAAAGCGAGCTTTTTGGTCATCTTAAAGGTTCTTTTACTTCTGCTGTAAAGGATAGGGAAGGTAAGTTTGAAGCTGCAAATAATGGAACTATATTTTTAGATGAAATAGGAGACATGAGTCTTGCTGCACAAGCTAAAGTTTTAAGGGCTTTAGAGGAAAATAAAATTCAAAGAGTAGGAAGTCAAAAAGACATAAGTGTTGACGTTAGAGTTTTAGCTGCTACAAACAAGGACTTAAAAAAAGAAATAGACGATGGTAATTTTAGGGAGGACTTATACCATAGGTTAGCAGTTATTGTGATTAAAGTGCCTGAATTGAGCAAGAGAAAGTCAGATATTCCAGTTCTTGTAGATCATTTTTCTAATATAATTTCAAAGGAACAAGGGATTGAAACAAAAAAGTTCAGCAAAGACTCACTAAAACTTCTTGAAGATTATAATTGGTCAGGTAATGTAAGAGAATTAAGAAATGTAGTTGAGCGATTAATTATATTAGGCGGTGAGACTATTTCAAAGGATGATGTAAGTTTGTTTGCTACAAAAAAATAATAATATGAGATTCTTCATAATTTTAGTTTCACTACTTACATTAAATCTTATTAATTCTCAAACAACTGAAGAAAATTCTGTTTTTATTGATAAAATATATGATGAAGCTCTGTCAAATGGAAAATCTTATGAATGGCTTGACTACTTATCTAACCAAATTGGTGGAAGACTATCAGGATCTATTAATTACGAAAGGTCAGTAAAATGGGGTAAAGAAGAGCTTGATCTTTTAGAAATTGATTCAGTTTGGCTTCAACCAGTTATGGTCCCAAAATGGGTTAGGGGTGCCCCTGAATATGCTCATATAGAAACAAGGCCAGGAAATAATATCTCTGTTCCAATTGTAGCATTGGGCGGTTCAATCTCAACTCCATCAATTGGAATTTCTGCAAATGTAGTTGAAGTTAAAAGCTTTAAGGAGTTAAGGGATATAGGAAGAGACTCAGTTAGTGGAAAAATAGTTTTTTTTAATCGTCCAATGGATGTAACATTGATTAACACTTTTCAAGCGTATGGTGGAAGTGTGAATCAAAGGACACAAGGGGCTGTTGAAGCAGCTAAACTTGGAGCTGTAGGTGTTATTGTCAGATCAATGACTACAACTTTAGATAATTATCCCCACACAGGTTCTATGTATTATGAAGGCTTATCACTAAGTCAGAGAATACCCGCTGCTGCAATTAGTACTAATGGTGCTGAACTTCTAAGTTCTATGTTATCATTAAATCCAAAAATAAAGTTCTTTTTTAGACAGAACTCTAGAAACTTTCCTGACGTGTTGACTCATACCGTAATTGGTGAAATTAAGGGGTCAGAAAAACCAGATGAAATAATTGTTGTAGGTGGACATCTTGACTCATGGGATCTAGGAGATGGAAGTCATGACGATGGAGCAGGAATTGTTCAATCAATGGAAGTACTAAGAATTTTTAAATCTTTAAATTACATTCCTAAAAGGACTATTAGGGTAGTTTTATTTGCTAACGAAGAAAATGGACTAAGGGGTGGAAATAAATATGCTGAAGTTGCAAAACTCAAAAATGAAAAACATTTTTTTGCCATTGAATCTGATGCGGGAGGTTTTACTCCAAGAGGAATTAGTTTTGATACATCTGATAAGGAATTTAAATCCCTAAAAAAGTTTGAGGAGTATTTTAATGATTACGGAGTAAGTTTTCTTCAAGGTGGAAGTGGAGCTGATATTGGACCTTTAAAAGATGGTAATATTATTTTAGCTGGATTAAGGCCAGACCCTCAAAGATATTTTGATTATCATCATGCTGCATCTGATACTTTCGATAAAATTAACAAGCGTGAATTAGAGCTTGGAGCTGCTGCAATGGCATCTATAATCTATCTTATGGATAATTATAAGCTCTAGTCATGAACCAAATAATTGAAAGGTTCAGAAATTACAGTAAAGAATTTAAGTATAACCTAAAGTTAGCATACCCGGTAATGATAGGTATGCTAGGTCATACATTTGTTCAATTTATTGACAATGTAATGGTAGGGCAACTAGGAACTGCTGAGCTTGCTGCTATTTCCTTAGGAAATAGTTTTGTTTTTATTGCAATGTCTTTAGGTATTGGATTTTCTCAGGCTATTACTCCTTTAATTGCTGAAGCAGACGGTGCAAAAAAAAATAATGATATATCAAGAATATTTGAGCATAGTTTTTTAATCTGCTTATTTTTAGGATTATTCTTGTTCTTAATAGTCTTTTTAAATAGGAACCTATTATATTCAATGAATCAACCACAAGAGGTTGTTGAGCTTGCTTCGCCATATCTTTTTTGGGTATCGATATCTCTGATAGCTACAGTAAACTTCCAGGCTTTTAGGCAATTTGCTGATGGTATGTCTTTTACAAGAGCTGCAATGTATTCAACTATTGTAGGAAATATCATTAATGTTGCTTTAAACTTCTTTCTAATTTTTGGTTATTGGATCTTTCCAAAGCTTGGGGTAGAGGGGGCAGCAATAGGTACTTTAATAGCTAGGTTCTGTATGCTATTATTTATTATTTTTTATCTGAAACTTCATAAGAAACTATCTGTTTATATAAAAAGATTTTTTCCATCTAAAGTAGAGATTAAAAGATTGAAAAAAATTCTCTATTTAGGTCTTCCATCTGCTCTTCACAGTTTTTTTGAGGTAGCATTCTTTATATCTGCAGTTTGGATGTCAGGATTCATTGGTAAAAATTCTCAAGCTGCTAACCAAATTGCTCTTAACCTTTCTTCAATGACATATATGGTTGCTCTAGGTGTTGGAGTTGCTGCTATGATCAGAGTTGGTAATCAAAGGGGTATGATGAATTTTAAAAAATTAAGAGAAGTCGCTTTATCAACTATTCTACTTATAATATCTATTGATGTAATTTTTTGTATGATTTTTTTACTTTTTAATGATTCTTTACCTCTTCTTTACTTGGATCCTAATAATCCTTCAAGTTTAACTGACGTAAATCAAGTATTAGAGATTGCATCAAAATTATTAATTGTTGCAGGTGTGTTCCAGCTTTTTGATGGAATACAAGCAGTAGTTCTTGGAGCTTTAAGAGGAATGCAGGATGTTAATAAGCCTGCCATAATTATTTTTCTTTCGTATGGTGTTATTGGATTTCCAATATCATATTATCTTGGCTTTTATACAAGTTTATCAATGGTTGGAATATGGCTAGGACTTTTGTCTGGTTTATTTTCTTCCTCTTTGTTTCTATTTTTAAGATTTAATTATCTTTCTAGAAAAATAATAAGACTTAATGATTGAGGAAATTTTAAAACTTGATTCAGACTTATTCTTATACTTTAATAATCTAGGTAATCCATATTTTGATAATTTCTGGATGTTTCTCTCAAAAACTGAAGCCAATGTAATAGTCTATTTATTAGTACTAATTGCTTATATATATTCAATTAATAACAAAAAAAGGGCTAAAACTTTATTCCGCTTAATTATTGCTATAGCTATACTCATAACTATTTCAGATCAAACATCAAATTTATTTAAAGACTCCTTTCAAAGGCTTAGACCATGTTATAATGAACTAATTTCTGACTCATTAAGACTTTTGAAAGAGTCATGTGGTGGAAGATATGGATTCTTTTCAGCTCATGCATCAAATTCTTTTTCATTAGCAATCTTCTTCGGTCTATTATTGAGATCATCAAATAGGTTATTTATTTTTTTATTTGCTATTTACGCATTTTTAATTTCCTATAGTAGAATTTACCTAGGTGTACATTACCCAATTGACATTTTAGTAGGTGCAATTTTTGGCACTATAAATGCAATTGTTCTATTTAAAATATACCTATATAGTTTTAATTTTCTCAACAAAAGTTGACCAAGAATAATAATTTTTTGCTTTTATAATATTTGAGACATATAGTTGATTTCTTTTTTCGTCAATACAATTTAGAATTGCTTTTGCTAAATTTTCAGGAGTTTTGTCAAATACTTCGCCACTTTGATCCTTATTTATTATCTCTTTTAATCCTCTAACTTTTGAAACAACTAAAGGTTTATTATAGAAGTAGGCAAGGGGTGTAATTCCACTTTGACTCGCATTAATATATGGCTGAACAATTAACTCACTTGCACATATATAGTCTCTTATCCTATCAAGCTCAAGGAAGTTATTGTCAATTAATATTTTTTCGCTAAGATTAAGTTCATTAACTAATTGTTTGTATTCATTTAATGAATCATAGAACTCTCCTGCAATTATGAATTTTATATTATCATCTTTTATATAATTAATAGACTTTATGAATGTTTGAACACCTTTATATTTCCTAATAAGTCCAACAAATGTGACATACTTAAAGTCTTTCAAGTTTAGATCATTTTTTGCCTTTGTTTTTTCTTTGAGTATGGGAAGATTTGTGTTTATTGGATGATATAGAGATAACACCTCTTTTCTCGTGTTAGAACGAATCATTTCTGCAATATTTTCAGAAAATGAAATAAATTTTGAACATGATTTAAGAAAAAGTTTTCTTAGGATACCCTCAAGAGGAACCTTTTCATGATTTTTCCAATTATCTACAATCCCAATAACTCTTATTTCTTTACTTAAAAAAAAACTAATAAAATAATAGGGTAAACATAAAATTGGTGACCAATATCTTAAGATTACTATTTCTGGACTTAGTTTGTTAATTTTTTTTGAAACCATTAACCAATTAAAAGGATTAATTGTATTAATCTTTCTTTTAATTTGAAATTTCTGCTTATATCTCTCTCTACTATATTGGGTATTTCCAGGAAAAAGAAAACTTGGATATAAAAATGAGAAGGTCCAAACTTCAGTAGACACTCCTGAATTAATAAGCTCATTACATAAAGAATGAGTAGAATCTGAAATACCTCCTCTATAAGGATAGGCACTTGAGATTACTAGGAATTTAATCCTCTCTGAATTCATAATACTAATTTATGGAAATATATCTAGAGGTCTCCTAATGAGCTTTTTTGAGGTAAGTTAGAACTTCCCATTAAGAATTTGTCAATGTGGTGAGCAGCTTCTCTTCCTTCAGATATAGCCCAAACAATTAGTGATTGGCCTCGTCTACAATCACCTGCAGTAAAGATATTATCTCTTTTAGTTTGGTAGTTTGAATTTGAATTTATATTACCTCGTTTATTTATTTCAAGATTAAATTTATTTGGAAGGTCAGTTTCAGGCCCTGTAAATCCTAAAGCTAAAATAACTAAGTCACAATCCCATGTTTTAGTTGAACCAGGTATTTCAATGAACTCTTTTTTGTCAGAATCAAATTTAACATTTACTGTCTCAAGACCAATTAGATTATTATCAGAGTCGCTAATAAATCCTTTAGTTAATATACTCCACTCTCTTTCAACTCCTTCCTCATGGGAAGATGATGTTTTAAGTGTGAAAGGCCAATAAGGCCATGGATTCTCTTCATTTCTATCAGTTGGGGGTTTCGAAGCAAGTTCAAAATTTATTACATTTTTTGCTCCATGCCTATTAGAAGTACCTATACAGTCTGACCCTGTATCTCCACCTCCAATAACAATAACGTTTTTTCCTTTTGCATTATAGCATTCGAGATGATCACTTAATTGATTATCAACGAAACGATTATTATGAGTCAAAAAATCCATAGCTTGAATAACACCAGGTAAATCAATACCTGGGATATTAAGACTTCTTTTTATAGTAGACCCCGTACATAATAAAATGCTGTCATATTTAGATTCAAGGTCAGTAATATCAATATCTTTTCCGATCTCTACATTACATTTGAAATTAACACCTTCTTTTTCTAAAATTTCTAAACGCCTATCAATTACATTTTTTTCAAGCTTAAAGTCTGGAATACCGTATCTCAGTAAACCTCCGATTTTATCATCTCTTTCATATACAGTAACTTTATGACCAACTGAATTTAATTGCTGTGCTGCTGCTAGACCAGCTGGACCAGAGCCTACGATAGCAACTTTTTTACCTGTCCTTTTACTAGGAACTTTAGGTACTATCCAGTTTTCATTAAAGCCTTTTTCTACTATATGCTTTTCTATCAATTCAATTGAAACGGGTGGATCAATAATTCCTAAAACACATGCAGCCTCACAAGGAGCTGGACAAAGTCTTCCTGTAAATTCAGGAAAATTATTTGTTGAATGAAGAACATCAAGAGCTTCTTTCCATTTATTATTATAAACTAAGTCATTAAAATCAGGAATCAAATTACCTAATGGACAACCACTATGACAGAAAGGAACACCACAATCCATGCATCTTGCAGCTTGAGACTTTAATTCTTTATTTTTTGGAGATATTGTAAACTCTTTATAGTTCTTTAATCTTTTTCTAACGGGAATATACTTCTCGTCAATTCTATCATAGTCCTTAAAACCTTTAACCTTTCCCATTATTGAATTAACTGATCTATTTTTTCTTTTGCTATCCTTTCTAGAGCTATTTTATATTCTTTAGGCATTACTTTTATAAAATTCTTCTTTTCATTCTTCCAATTTGATAATATTTTTTCTGCTACTTCACTATTTGTGTTAGAAAAGTGATTTTCTAGCATTTCATAAATTATATCTTCATCTTGGATATTGGGTGCTTCAAGATCAATCATTTCCATGTTAAAATTCTTGTTGGACCTTTTATCATCTTTATAAATATAAGCAATACCACCACTCATACCAGCTCCAAAGTTTCTACCAATCTTACCTAGAATTAAAACAGTTCCACCGGTCATATATTCACATCCATGATCACCTACACCTTCAACCACCGCCTTTGCTCCAGAATTTCTTACACAAAAACGTTCACCTGCAATACCATTAATATAGGCCTCACCACTTATGGCACCATAAAGAGCAACATTTCCAATTATAATGTTTTCATTTGAAACAATACTTGACTCTTTTGGAACTCTAACAGCAAGTGTTGCGCCAGATAAACTTTTACCAAAATAGTCATTTGTGTTTCCATAGACTGTCATATTTAATCCTCTAACAGAAAAAGCACCAAAACTTTGACCAGCCGAACCATTAAAAGTTATGTTTAAAGTATTTTTTGAAAGCCCTTTCTCACCATGAATCTTTGAAATCTCATTACTTAATAGTGCTCCAACAGCTCTATCGGTATTCTTAATATTGAATTCAAATGAAGATTTCACCTTGTTATTAACAGACAATTTTGCAACTTTTAATATTTTAAAGTCTAAAACACTGTCTAAGTTGTGGTTTTGTTTTGATGTATTTCTTAGCTTATCGTCATCTCCAGATAGAGGTTTATAAAGTAATTTGTCCAAATTAATACCTTTGACTTTAAAATCATCAATTCCAGTTTTAGCTTTAAGTTTTTGTGTCTGACCAATCATCTCATCAATACTTCTAAAACCAAGATTAGCCATTATTTCTCTTAATTCCTGAGCAACGAAATACATGAAATTAATGACATGCTCAGGTTTGCCTTTGAAGTTTTTTCTTAGCTCAGGATCCTGAGTTGCTATACCAACTGGACAAGTATTTAAATGACATGCTCTCATCATTATACATCCAGATGCAACAAGAGGTGCAGTTGAAAAACCAAACTCTTCAGCTCCCAATAAACATGCAATTGCCACATCACGACCAGTTTTTAATTGTCCGTCACACTCTAAAACAACTCTGCTTCTTAAATTATTTAAAACTAACGTTTGTTGTGCTTCTGCAACTCCAAGTTCCCATGGTAAACCGGCATGTCTTAATGAAGTTAAAGGAGAAGCTCCAGTTCCTCCATCGTAACCAGAAATTAAAATAACATCAGCTTTGGCTTTTGCTACTCCAGCAGCAATTGTACCAACTCCAACTTCAGAGACAAGTTTAACATTAATTCGAGCATTTCTATTAGCATTTTTCAAATCAAAAATTAGTTGAGCTAAATCTTCAATTGAGTAAATATCATGGTGTGGTGGTGGTGAGATAAGTCCTACATATGGAGTAGAATTTCTCACTTTAGCAATTAATGGGTTTACTTTAGGTCCTGGAAGTTGTCCACCCTCTCCAGGTTTAGCTCCTTGTGCCATTTTTATTTGTATTTCATCAGCGTTAGATAAATAGTATGAGCTAACCCCAAATCTACCAGAAGCAACTTGTTTAATTGAACTATTCCTTAAGTCACCATTTTTATCCTTATTAAATCTACTAGAGTCTTCACCTCCTTCACCAGAATTACTTTTTCCTCCAATTCTATTCATTGCTATAGCAAGATTCTCATGCGCTTCTTTACTAATAGACCCATATGACATAGCACCTGTTTTGAATCTTTTGACAATCTCAGTCCACGGTTCCACTTCTTCAATTGGAATTGGATTAAAATCTACAAACTTCAGAAGACCTCTTATAGTCATTAATTGCTCTTCTTGTTTATTTACTATATCGGAATATTCTTTGTAAGAGGAGTAACTTTCTGTTCTTACCGAATTCTGAAGTTTAGAAATTGTCGATGGATTAAACATATGACTCTCTCCATCTCTTCTCCATCTGTAATCACCACCAGTTTCTATTGACGAGAAGTCAGATTCAGATTTAAATGCATAATTTATTCTTTCACTGATTTCCTTTTCAATAACATATAGACCAACTCCTTCAATTCTTGAAGGGGTATTTTGAAAATATTTATTGATAAAATTTGTCTTAAGTCCAAGTGCTTCAAAAATCTGAGACCCCCTGTATGAATTAAGTGTTGAAATACCAATTTTATTCATAATTTTTAGAATCCCTTTTGCGATTGCATCATTAAAATTAGAGATAGCAGAATCTATTGAAACATTATTCAAATGTCCAGAATTATAGTGATATTCAATCACCTCATTAACTAAATAGGGGTTTATTGCACTTGCACCATATCCAAAAAGCATTGAGAAATGGTGAGGCTCTCTAGGCTCAGCTGATTCAACTATTATACCAAATTTAGATCTTTTCTTTTTCTTAATCATTGTCTGGTGGACATAAGAGCAAGCGAGAAGAATAGGAATAGGAGCCATTTTTTTGGAAACAAGTCTATCACTTAAAATTATTATATTACTTCCCTTATCAATGCACTTTTCAATTTCCAAAACAATTTTGTCTAAAGCTTCTTCAATTCCATTGTGACCTTTCTTGAATTCATATAAACATTTAATTGAACTTGCTTTGAAATTTTTATGATTTATATATTTAATCTTATCAAGATCCTCATTGGAAATGATAGGATTTTTAATAGTTAGATTTACCGAATGCTCTTCAACTATTTCAAACAAATTATGATTTCTTCCAAGTGAAAGGCTTGTATCTGTAATAATTTCCTCTCTTATACCATCTAATGGTGGATTTGTAACTTGAGCAAATAGCTGTTTGAAGTAGTTGTAAATAAGTTGAGGTTTTTTAGAGAGAACTGCCAGAGGAGTATCTGTTCCCATAGATCCTATAGCCTCTTTACCAGTTTGACACATTGGAATTATTATTTTTCTAAAATCTTCCTTTGTATAGCCAAATATTTTCAATCTTGTCTCTATACTTAGTTTTTCATCTGGAGTTCTATTTCCTGTATAAGGTACATCTGATAATTGAAGAATATTTTTATTTATCCAGTCCTCGTAGGGTCTCTTAGACACAATATCCTCTTTAATTTCATCATCATTTACTATCCTGCCTTCTTCCATATCAACTAGAAAAATCTTACCAGGCTCCAATCTTCCATGAGATAAAACATTATCTGGTTTTATGTCAACTACACCTGTTTCTGATGACATAATTACATACCCGTCTTTTGTCACAGTATATCTTGATGGTCTAAGACCATTTCTATCAAGAAGAGCTCCAATGAATTTACCATCTGTAAATGGTATAGAAGCTGGTCCATCCCAAGGCTCCATAATACAACTATTATAGTTGTAGAAAGCCCTTTTGCTTTTACTCATAGAATTATGCTTTTCCCAGGCTTCAGGGACAAGCATCATCATTACTTCAGGAAGTGATCTGCCTGTCATTAATAACAATTCAACAACCATATCCATAGACGCTGAGTCAGATTTTTTTGGAACAATTATTGGTAATATCTTTTTCATATCACCATCAGAGATTTCAGAAGACTCAAAAAGCTCTTCCCTAGACTTCATTCTACTTATGTTACCTTTAAATGTATTTATCTCACCATTGTGACACATATATCTGAATGGTTGAGCAAGATCCCATGTTGGGAATGTGTTTGTTGAAAATCTTTGATGAACAAGTGCAAGTTTAGTAACTAAATCTTTATTAGTTAAATCGGTGTAGAATCTCTCGATATCCTCTGGAACTAGTAGACCTTTGTATATAATAGTTCTTAAACTTAGACTTGAAAAGTAGAAAAATTCACTTTGAGACAGCTCAGAGTTATAAATAATGTTTTCACTAATCTTTCTAGCTACAAAAAGCTTTAAATTAAACTGCTTTTCATTCAATTTAGAATCTTTTGGTTTAATAAAAACTTGTTTGATTGTTGGCTGAGTCTTACTAGCAATAGAACCAACAACTTTAGAGTTTACTGGAACATCTCTCCACCCAATAATTTCTAACTCTTGTTTTTTGATTTCATCTTCAAATATTTTAATACAATAATTTGATTGATTGATTTTATTAGGAAGAAATACCATGCCAACTGCATATTCGTTTGCTTTTGGTAAGTTGAAATCACATTGTTTTTTAAAAAAATCATGAGGTATTTCAATTAAAATTCCAGCACCGTCTCCTGTTCTTCCATCTGAACTAACAGCACCTCTGTGTTCAAGACATGTCAGTATATTTAATGCTTTACTAATAATAGTATTTGTCCTTTCACCGTTTAAGCTACAAATAAAACCTGCACCGCAATTGTCATGCTCAAATTCAGATAAGTAGAGTCCTTGGTCTTTTAATTTCATATCGAACTTACAAATGTATAATTATGAAGTTTTTTATGAAATCTATGTTAGTAAAACCAATAATTACTAATTAATAATTATTAAAATGATAAAAAAAGTATGATAAAAATGAGATATTCATACTAAATGCTAAAATGATTAGAAATTATATATTGAGATTATTGTTTAATCTCCCATTCACCGTTCTGTAGAAGTTTTTCAGCTTGCTTAAACTTTAGTGTTTTTGTCTCTCCTGTTGAAGAGTTTTGTATTTCAACTTTTTCGTTTCTACCAATCTTTGGAAGTTCCCTTGTTATAGTTTCAACCTTTTGAGAGTTTTGACTTGCACTTGCGCCAATACTTCTTGCTCTTTCAGCTAATTGATCACTATTTAAGCTTTCTTCTTTAGATGTCTTGTAATCATTATTAGTATTCACATTTGATCCAGCATCTTTTATATTTCCTTGATTATTTGGAAGATTTGATTTAAATAAGAAAGAAAGTAATTCTTTATTTAGAACATGAATCATTGATTTAAAAAGTTCATATGCTTCAAATTTATATATTAAAAGAGGATCTTTTTGCTCGTGAACTGCTAGTTGGACTGACTGTTTTAATTCATCCATTTTTCTGAGATGATTTTTCCATTTTTCATCAATTATTGCTAGTGATATACTTTTCTCAAAGTCCTCAATTAAATTCTCACCGTTACTTTCATATGATTTCTCTAAATCGGTAACAATATTTATTACTTTCTTTCCATCGGTAAATGGAACTACAATTCTTTTAAATGAGTTGCTTTTATTTTCGTATACATTTTTAATAACAGGCAGAGCTATTACTCTATTTAGCTCTTTTTTATTCGCATAGAATATTTTCAACTCATCAAAAAGCTTATTTATAATTATATCTTCATCTGATTCTAAAAATTCATTTTCATCAATAGGTGATGTCATTGAAAAAGTAGTAATTAACTCAAATTCATAATTCTTATAGTTATTTGTTGCTTTGTTAGCCCTAACTATCTCCTCAATTGTGTCAAACATGATATTAGAAATATCAATTTGAAGTTTATCACCTCTCAAAGCATTTTTTCTAAGAGTATAAATTATATTTCTCTGAGAATTCATTACGTCATCATATTCTAGTAATCTTTTCCTTATACCAAAATTATTTTCTTCAACCTTCTTCTGAGCTCTTTCTATAGATTTTGTAACCATTGGGTGTTGAATATTTTCACCATCTTTTAGACCCATTCTATCCATTATATTTGCAACTCTATCCTGTCCAAAAAGTCTCATTAAATTATCTTCGAAAGAAACATAAAATTGTGAACTTCCAGGATCACCTTGTCTTCCAGACCTTCCTCTAAGCTGTCTGTCAACTCTTCTGGAGTCATGTCTTTCTGTACCAATAATCGCAAGACCACCAGCATCAATAACCTCTTTACTTAACTTAATATCAGTACCTCTACCAGCCATATTAGTTGCTATAGTTACTACTCCAGGATTTCCTGCTTCAGCAACTATATCAGCTTCTTTTTTATGAAGTTTAGCATTTAGAACATTGTGATTTATGTTTGATCTGTTTAACATCTTACTTAGTAACTCAGAAATTTCTACTGAAGTAGTACCTATTAGTACAGGTCTTTTTTGATTCCTAAGATTAATTACTTCATCTATAATAGCGTTATATTTTTCTCTCTTAGATTTGTATATCAAGTCATCCTGATCTTTTCTTGCTATTGGTCTATTTGTTGGAATCTCCGTTACATCAAGCTTATAAATTTCCCAAAATTCACCTGCCTCGGTAACAGCTGTACCAGTCATACCAGATAATTTAGAGTATAGTCTAAAATAATTTTGTAAAGTAATGGTAGCAAAAGTTTGAGTTGCTGCCTCAATCTTCACATTTTCCTTAGCTTCTATTGCTTGGTGAAGCCCATCAGAATATCTTCTACCATCCATAATCCTTCCCGTCTGTTCATCAACGATCATAACCTTATTCTCAACTACAACATATTCAACATCCTTTTCAAAAAGAGTAAATGCCTTTAGTAGCTGGTTTATAGTATGAATTCTTTCACTTTTGACGTTAAATTCATTAAAAAGATCATTCTTTTCCTTAGCTTCTTCTTCAGGTGTAAGACCTTTGTTCTCAATAACTGCAATATCAGACGCTATGTTTGGCATTATAAAAAAGTCTTTATCATCAAGGTCTTTTGATAATGTTTCTATACCCTTTTCAGTTAATTCAATTTGGTTATTTTTTTCATCTATTGTAAAATAAAGTTCCTGGTCAATCTGGTGCATCTCTCTATTGTTATCCTGCATGTAAAAATTCTCTGTTTTTTGAAGAATTTGCTTCACACCCTCCTCACTCAAAAATTTTATTAGAGGCTTATTCTTTGGTAATCCTCTGAATACTCTATAAAGAAAGAATCCACCTTTTTCATTATCAGAATTATTAATTAAGGATTTTGCTTCTGCTAATGTGGTTGATAGATATGTTTTTTGAAGAGAAACAAGATTTTGAATTTTAGGCTTAAGGTTATCAAATTCATGTCTGTCTCCATCTTTAGTTGGACCTGAAATTATTAAAGGAGTTCTAGCATCGTCAATTAATACAGAGTCTACCTCATCAATAATAGCGTAATTATGCTTTCTTTGAACAATATCATCTAAAGAGTGAGACATGTTATCTCTTAAATAATCAAATCCAAATTCATTATTTGTTCCATATGTAATATCTGCATTGTATGCTCTCCTTCTCTCTGGTGAATTAGGTTTATGATGATCTATACAGTCGACTCTTAGTCCATGAAACTCAAATATTGGACCCATCCACGCACTATCTCTTTTAGCTAGATAATCATTTACGGTTACAAGATGAACTCCATCCCCTGTTAAAGCATTAAGATATATTGGTAAAGTAGAGACAAGTGTTTTACCCTCACCTGTTTGCATTTCACCAATTTTACCTTGATGAAGAACAATACCGCCAATTAGCTGAACATCATAATGAATCATATCCCATAATACATTCTTACCCGCAGCATCCCATGAATTCTTCCATATAGCACTATCGCCATCTATAGTAACGTATGATTTTTTCGAACCTATCTCTTTATCAAATTCTGAAGCAGAAACTTTTACAGATTCATTCTCATAAAATCTCCTCGCGGTTTCCTTAACTACAGCAAATGCCTCAGGTAATATTTCATCAAGAATTTGAGCCTTTGTTTCTGATAGATCCTTTTCAACTATTTCTACCTCACTAAATAGTTTTTCTTTTTCAATGTTTGAGGATTCATTAGTTATTGAATCATTTAATTTCTTTAGTGAAGAAGCTAATTCAAAAGTTTTATCAGATATAATCTTCTTGAAATTATAAGTTTTTCCTCTTAGCTCATCATTTGATAAAGATGACATTCCAATGAAATGTTTATTTATCTCATCAACAAGCGGAGTAAGCTTTTTAAGATCTTTACCTGATTTGTCACCAAGAAAAACCTTTAAAAGTGAGTTAACAATGGACATGCCAATTTTTTTTCAAATTTATCAAAAAAATAACCAATAATAATTAAATAAGATTAATACTCATCTTCATTCCAGAGGTAATCTTCTTCTGTGGGATAGTCTGGCCAAATTTCTTCTATGGATTCGTAGACATCACCTTCATCCTCAAGGGACTGAAGATTCTCTACTACTTCTAGAGGAGCACCAGTTCTAATTGAAAAGTCAATAAGCTCATCCTTTGAGGCTGGCCAAGGAGCATCACTTAAGTAGGAAGCTAGTTCTAATGTCCAATACATGTTAATTTTTTTTCAAAAATATATTAAAACTTCAATATTCCAAGCAAAAATTATTTTTTTAGCTTAGAAAATGAAATAAGTAGAAGTAAAATTGAAATTAGAATACTAATCCTTGCAATGTAATCCCCATTTTTACTGTAAAAAGTTCTTTTATCAATTGTGTATGCTTTTCCTGATAATGTGCCTTTATCATCAAATGGTAACTTAGCTTTATATTCCCCAACCTCATTAATTATTGTAGAAACACCAGAATTTGCACTTCTAACAACATATCTCCTATTTTCTATAGCTCTTAATCTAGCATAACTTACAAGATGTCTGTGCCCAGGTGAATCAAACCACCAAGCATCATTAGTTATTATAGTAATAAAATTTGCACCCAAATCAACATAGTTAGCAACATACTCTCCATAAATAGTTTCATAGCAAACTATAGGTACAGTTTTTAAATCTTTATTTGATTTGATATAATTCAAAAAATTGAATACCAGAGATAAGATTTGTATTTTTAAATTCATTAAGAAAATTACTGAGACTATCATGAAGTTTGGTAAACTCAAAATATTCTACATTCTCACCATAACCTTCGGAAAAGTATGTTTCAGGTGCTATAACAAAGTCATATTGATCTGATTTTAATTCATTAAATGTAAGCTCTTTAAATGTCTCAAAGTAATCAATATTTGTTGATGAATTGCCATATTTTGCAGCCCATGGGTCTATTCGAGGTTGAGTTAGCAAGACTTTGAACTCTTCACCTAATTTAACAGAAGGTTTAACTATAAATGAAATTAAGATTGGAACACATATCAAAACCGATCTTGCAAATAGTCTTATATAGAATCTTCTTTTATCATCAAATTCGTGAAAACTTTTTATGAGACTAAAAAGAAAAATATTAGAGCATAATACCCAAAGACTTCCTCCAAAACTTCCTGTGAATTCATACCATTGAATCCAGTTTATTCTTTCAGAGAATACATTACCTAAATTGAGCCAAGGCCAAGAAAATTCCCAGTTTAAATGAAATTTTTCAAAAGAAATCCAAAAAGTTATTAGGAACAAAAATCCTGCTCTGTAGTCAATCTTCCTCTTTACTCTGCTGTATAATAAGAAGATAATTGAATAAAATGATGAGTTTACAACATTAGCAAAAATTGCACCAGGTAAAGTTGTGTATACAATCCACCATGTCGTTAAAAGATTCCAAATTAGAAATGAAAAATAAGAGTAAAAGAATAATCTAATATTTTTCTTTTGATAGCTATCCTTACTAATTATATCTTCAACGTAAAGTAAAGGGATTAGACTTATAAATATTAACGGAGTAAATCCATTTATTGGCCACGAAGATGCTAATAAAATACCTGAGAGTAACGAATAAATGAGAAGTCTACTCACTTTTATAAGTTTAAATACTTTGTAATATTAATATTACAATTTTTTTATAAATTGGAAACACAAATATCATGATAAAAGCCTTTATTCCTAATATTCTTACAGCACTTAATCTTATATGTGGTTGTTTTTCAATTGCTTTTGCGTTCCAATTTCAATTTGAAGCAGTCTTAATTCTTGTATTATTAGGAGTCTTTTTTGATTATTTAGATGGCATTGTTGCAAGAATGTTAAATGCTGAATCAGAATTTGGTAAGCACTTAGATTCTCTTTCTGATATTGTTACAAGTGGAGTTGTTCCAGGTGTTATTGTATATCAGTTATTTAAACTATCAGGAAATCGTGTTACAGATTTTAATTTAGACCTCAACCTGGAACCAATAGTCAATCTAGATCTAATTTTATCAATTTCCCCGATCGCATTTGTAGCTTTTATCATTACTCTTGGCTCTGCCCTTAGATTAGCTAAATTTAATACTATTGACTACACTGATGAGTTTGAAGGTTTGCCAACACCTGCTAATGCCTTATTTTTCGCCTCATTTCCAATCTTGATGGAGCATTACTATTTTCTTGAGTCTAAGGAATATTTTCTTAATAATTATACTTTAATTTTATTAGTTGTATCAAGTTTTATTCTTATGAATGTTCCTTTTCGACTATTTTCATTGAGAATTTCTTTCAGAAAATATGATTACAATATTTTTAAAATTCTCACTATAGTTTTAAGTATACCAATAATTTTAATTTTTGGAATTGGTGGATTTTGTCTAATAATAATACTCTATCTTTTCTTAAATGTAATAAGGAATCTGTGGTCTTTAATATAATTTGAAATTATATTTTTTTTCTTTTGAATTCGAAATTTTTACCTAGATATACCTTTCTGACCATTTCGTCTTTTGCAAGATCCTCAGGAACACCTTCTTTAAGAATTTTACCTTCAAACATCAAATAAGTTCTGTCTGTAATTGCAAGTGTTTCTTGAACATTATGATCTGTAATAAGTATTCCAATATTTTTCTTTTTTAAAACAGAAATAATTGACTGAATATCCTCAACTGCTATAGGATCAACTCCAGCAAAAGGTTCATCTAATAGTAAAAAGTTTGGGTTATTTGCTAAAGCTCTAGCAATCTCAGTTCTTCTTCTTTCTCCACCAGATAAGAGATCACCTCTGCTTTTTCTTATATTAATTAATCCAAACTCCTCCATTAACTGTTCAGCTTTTTCTTTTTGCTGATTTTTTGAAAGTTCTGAAAACTCTAAAACACCTAGTATATTATCCTCAACTGAAAGCTTTCTGAAGACTGATTCTTCCTGCGCAAGATATCCTATTCCTTTTTGAGCTCTTTGATACATTGGGTATGAAGAGATAACTTCGTTTTCAAGAAAAATATCACCTTGTTCAGGCTTTATTATTCCAACAATCATATAAAATGATGTGGTCTTTCCAGCACCATTTGGACCAAGTAAACCAACAATTTCTCCTTGATTTACTTCAATTGAAATATTATTAACTACTTTCCTTCCTCTGTAAGATTTTGATATGTCTCTTGCACTTAAAATCATCTGACAAATATTATGTATTTAATTTTTTATATCCAATTTTTGAAATAATAATACTTATTTCATAAAGTATTAAAATAGGTATACTTACTATAATTTGGCTTGCTATATCAGGTGGAGTAATTATTGCAGATAGACTCAATACTATAACAAGTGCAAATTTTCTATTTCTTCTTAAAAAATCTGGAGTGACTAAACCTACTTTTGTCAAATAATGGATAATAATTGGAAGTTCAAATATCAAACCAGACGCTAGTACGGATGCTCTTAAAAGACCGATATAGCTACTTAAATCAAAATCATTAAAAACCTCTGAGCTAATGGTATAATTACCAAGAAAATTTATGGATAATGGTGTAACAATATAGTAGCCAAATAGAACACCAATAAAAAAAAGTAATGATGAAATAATAATAAAACCTCTTGCACCTTCTTTTTCCTTTCTGTATAACCCAGGGCTTATAAATTTCCAAAATTCATAAATTACGTAAGGAAATGAAATAATAAAACCAGCTAAAATAGATGTCCAAAGGTGAGCGGAAAATTGCCCTGAAACTGTTCTACTTTGAACTCTAAATGGAAGTTCTTCAAAACAAAAGGCATTGCCACCGAATGATTGAGAAATTGAGCAAAATAATTCATAACTAACAAAGTTTCCTCTTTTTGGTCCAAATATTATTTGATCAAAAATTATATCCTTTGCTAAAAATGCTACAACTGCTACTAATAAAACTGCAATTGTGGATCTTATAATATGCCACCTTAGTTCTTCAAGGTGATCTAGAAAAGACATGTCTTTCGAATTACTCATCGTTTATACCTTGTTTGATAATATCTAAAATATGCACGACTCCAATAAAACTATCATTATTATCAGTAACTAAAACCTGGCTAATATTATTTTTCTTCATAATTTTTAATGCTTCACTAGCCAAAATATCTGACTTTAAAACTTTAGGATTGTTACCCATAAATTCAGAGGCTTTTATATCCTCTATATTCTTTCTTTTTTCAATTACTCTTCTTATATCCCCATCAGTAATTATTCCAACAATCTCTTCTTCTTTTAATACTGCTGTAGCTCCATACATTTTAGACGAAATTTCATTTATAACTTCTGCAAAAGATGATAATGGATTTACTATAGGTATTCTTTTGTTATCAACAAGATTATTTAATGAAAGATTAAGCTTCTTTCCTAGACTACCAGATGGGTGATATTCTCCAAATTCATTTGGAGAGAAACCCTTTAATTTTTGAATTGCCATTGCAATTGCATCTCCAACAGCAAGATGACAAGTTGAGCTGGTTGTTGGAGCTAAATTATTGTGACATGCTTCTTTTTCTATATCTGTATGAATAAACATATCAGACATTTTATCAAGAGACGAACCTTTTTGACAAGAAATACCAATTAGTTTAATTTTAGCTTTATTTAAGTAGTTTGAAAGAGAAATTATTTCATTTGATTCACCACTTTTAGATAGACAAATTACTACATCCTCTTTTCCTATAACACCCATATCTCCATGAAGAGCATCTCCAAGGTGCAAAAAAATTGATTTTGATCCAGTAGAATTTAAAGTTGCTGATATTTTCATTCCAATAATTGCACTTTTACCTATACCTGTTAGAACTATCTTACCTCGACAATCCTTAAGTAATTCAACAATCTTGCAGAAGTTTGAATCTATAATCTTTGAGAGATTTGAAATAGATTTGGATTCAAGATTTAATGTATCAAGTGCAGTATTTTTAATTATTTCGGAATTAGTCAAAATGGGATTTTTTTTTTAAATTATATATAGTACAAATTTATAAAATTTGAAACAACCATATTTTGGATAACTTAAAATTAAGTTTAAAGAAACACTTTGGTTTCAATGAATTTAAAAACCATCAAGAATCTGTTATAAAAAATCTTCTTGAAGGAAATGATTCCTTTGTTATTATGCCAACTGGAGGTGGTAAATCACTTTGTTATCAATTGCCAGCATTAATAATGGATGGTACAGCGATTGTTATATCTCCTCTTATTGCTTTAATGAAAAATCAAGTCGATCTGCTTAGAGCAAGTAGTACAGATCATTCAATAGCTCACGTTTTAAATTCAACTCTAACAAAACAACAGGTTTCGAATGTAAAAGAGGATGTTACAAATAGCAAAACTAAATTACTTTATATAGCCCCTGAGACTTTATCTAAAAGTGAAACTATAGACTTTTTAAAAACAATAAAAATTTCATTTCTAGCTATAGATGAAGCTCATTGTATTTCTGAGTGGGGGCATGATTTTAGACCAGAGTACAGAAAGATTAGAGAAATAATAGAACTAATTGACACTGAGTTAAAAATAATAGCTCTGACGGCAACAGCGACTCCAAAAGTACAAGATGACATAGTCAAAAATTTAAAAATAAATAATTCAAAAGTTTTTAAGTCATCATTCAATAGGCCAAACTTATTTTATGAAGTAAGGGGTAAAAATGAAACAACAGATTTAGACTTAATAAAATTTATAAAATCAAAATCTAATCAATCTGGAATAATTTATTGTCTTTCAAGAAAGAAAGTTGAGGATCTATCTGAATTACTTAATATTAATGGAATCAATAGTTTGCCCTATCATGCTGGATTAGAAAAAAAAATAAGAGAAGAAAATCAAGACAAATTCTTAAATGATGATTGTAGTATTATAGTTGCAACGATTGCTTTTGGAATGGGTATTGATAAACCTGATGTTAGATTTGTAGTACATTATGATGTTCCAAAAAGTATAGAAGGTTACTATCAGGAAACGGGTAGAGCTGGTAGAGATGGAGTTGTAAGTCATTGTATAATGTATTATTCAGATGAAGATGCAGAAAAACTGGAAAAGTTATTATCACAAAAGAAATCCTCTGAAAGAGAGGTTGGAATAATGCTTTTAAAAGAAGTCAAAAGCTTTGCAAAGTCATCAATTTCTAGAAGAAAATATTTATTAAGTTATTTTGGAGAAAAATATGATCCTAACATTCATAATGACTCAAGTATGGATGATAACTCAAAGAATCCTAAAGAAAAAATTAATGCTATTGAAAACCTCAAATTTCTAATTTCTAATTTTTTTAAGTCTGATAAAAAAATTTCATTTAAAGAATTGGTTAATACTCTTCCTGTTCAGGAAGAAAATCAAATTACCAGAGATTTTTGGAAAACTTTAATTACACATTGTATTGTAGATGGAATTTTAATAAGAGATATAAATGACATAGGGTCTTTGAAAATAACTGATTATGGAAAAAAATTCTTAAATGAGCAAGATAAATTTGATATATCTATTGATAACGATTTTAGTGTTGAAAATAAACCTAAGCATACTAATGTTAAAACAGGAGTCATTGATACTAATTTAATGGGCAAATTAATCATACTAAGAAAAGATATTGCAAAAAAGAATTCTTTACCTCCATATGCAATTCTTCAAGAATTTTCTTTAGAAGATATGACATACAAGTATCCAACATCACTAGAGGAGTTTAAAAACATAAATGGTGTAGGTGAGGGGAAAGTTAATAAGTTTGGTAATTATTTCATTAAACTTATTAAGGAATATATTGAGGAGAATCAAATTCAAAAACCAGATGATTTAGTTCTCAGAACATCAGGAGAAAAATCATCAAAAAAGCTTTCCCTTATTCAAAATATTGATAAAAAAATACCTTTAGATGAAATTAGTGACTCAAGAGGAATTGAGTTCACTGAGTTGTTGTCAGAACTTGAAAGCATTGTCTTCTCAGGAACAAAATTAGACATTGATTACTATCTAGAAGAAATACTTGATGAAGACCAACAAGAGGAACTTAAAGAATACTTTCTAGAATCTGAGAGTGAGGATATCTCAGATGCTCTAGAAGAGTTTGATGGAGATTATGATGAAGAAGAACTTAGACTATACAGAATAAAATTTCTCAACGATGTCTCAAATTGACTACATAATATTTGAGTGAAATAGCATATTAAGTAGAATCCTGTTTGTACCAAACCAAAATGCTCTGAAATTTGTATTATCAGTCATCAACAAAATCTTACCTTTTCCGCTCCTAATAACTTTAAATGGAACAGAATTTTTTAATAACGATATGTTTTCTTCTGAAATATATCCGCTCATTAATGGATTAGATGAATATGTTATAGGGTTATTAAAGCTCTGTTCACTTTTGCTCATGTATACATTTGAATTTCTAAATAGTGGAAGAGTATTGGATTCAATTCCATAATTTACAGGGTGACTTCTGTCAATATTTGATTCAAAAATCGCACCACCTGTTTGTTGAGCTCCATAAAACTTTTCTCGATCTGAAAAAGAAACTCCTGAAGCTTTCAAATCATTAGTTAAAAACTCCAACTCATTTAGATTATTAGATACCCATTTTACAGAGTTTCTATAAGCAATTAGGTTACCACCTCCATTAATATATTCGTTTATTTGTTCTGACCTTAGCTTTGATCCATTGTAATCTGGAAGAATAATATGAGAATATTTACTTAGATCTATGTATCTTAAATCATCTACATCAAGTTTAGTAATAGGTATATTATATCTTGTATCTAGTAAGTGCCATATTTCACCTGCGTCATAACTTCTAACACCATCACCTACAATTAATCCTATTTTAGGCTCATTTACAATTATGAAGTAATCTGATCCAAGGTCAATACCTGAAGTTATACCAGTAGCTTGAGATTCAAAGTTTATATTATACGTATTAGATATTTCTAATAATTTATTATAAATATCTTCAGAGTTCATACTTTGATTTTGAACAGGAATAAGATAAGTTCCAAAATCAAACTCTTTACCGTTAATTGAGAATTTTCTTGTTGCAGTTTTAACTCTTATACCTTCTTTAATTAAATGATATACAGCAGCCTGTGCATAATATTCATGTGGTTCAAATAAATATGCATATTCAGATTTAGAATCAACATTTCCTACTGGTTTTTTTGTCTCTGTAACTTCTTCTCCAAATAACTTAGAAACACTTGACTTACTAAGATTATCTGTATATGAATAATTAACGTTGAATGCTAAAGGAAATGTCCACGCCGATACGTCATATTGTATATTTTTTTCCATTTAAAACAACATCTTCGGAAATCTTATTAAACTTGATTTTGTGGCTATTTAATAAATCTGCAAGATGATAAACTGTAGATTTATCTTTTAGCTTTCCAAAAACTATATTATCACTTGACTTTGGATTTAATTCAATTTGATCGTCATAAAAATCTTTCATGTAATTTAAAAGCTTGACTCTCATATTTTTTGCAGCCTCAAGCGTAGAAAAGGCAGCGGTTAATTGGTTTCTTATAGTAAAGGGAAAAGTCAATATACCGTTAACACTTTCTTGAATATGTCCCCTTGAACTTCCCTGTTCAAAAAGGATTCCTATACTTCCGTTTGCATCAGGATAAGTAGAGGCTTTACCAAAAAAGAAATCATCGTAATCTTCTTCAGAATAATATAGTGATCCAATTGAGTTTAGTGCTTTTTCATGGTATGTTCCTATTTCTCTTGTCAGAGCTTGATTTAAATCTGATATAAGAGGATTTTTTCTTTCAGGAACACCAGGTTGAAAGAAAAATGATGAATTTGTTCCCATCTCGTGGTGATCAGTTAGAATATTTGGTAACCATTCAGTAAACGTCTTTACCTTGGCATTTGTTTCAACAAGCTGATTTGGAAGCATATCTCTGTTTAGATCGAACCAGTAATGGTTTGTTCTTCCTCTTGGCCAGTATTGATTATACTCTCTGTCATTTGGGTCTGCGGTTAAACTTTGATTCTTATTACTGTTTGCCCATTGAGAAAAACGCTGAAGACCATCAGGATTAAAACTTGGATCTAAAAGAATTATAGTATTTTCAAGTAATTCTATAGTTTCTTGAGAATTACTAGCTAATAAATGATACATTAAAGGTAAACTTGCATTTGAACCACTTGGCTCATCTCCATGTACGGAGAATCCCTGATATACAACTATTGGCATATTAGATACATCAATGTCTTTATTCTTAGAATTTGAAAGTTCTAAATGTTGTTTTCTTATTTCCTCTAATCTTGAATGATTTGATTCACTAGTAATTATCATCAACCATGAAGTTCTGTTTTCATATGACTTACCTCTATTTACTAATTTAACTCTATTAGATGCTCTTGAAATCTCTTGAACATAATGGCTTAATTTGTCATGACTTATGTGGAATTCTCCAACCTCATGTCCAATGACGCTAAGGGGAGTAGGTATAGACTTGTTATATTCACTTAGATCCCCAAGGTAATAATCAAGACCAACCTGAGCATTTAAAAAAAGTGATGGAATTAAAAGTAATAAGAGTTTTTTCATAATGGTTTTTTAATTTATTGATCGTCGTTTTCAAAGTCAACATCAGCAAAGTCTTTTTCTTCATCGTTATTATCAGATTCTGAAGATTCATCTTTTTCTTTCTCTTTTTTTGAATCAAAGTCTTTGTCGTGTTTTTCACTGATTACTTCAGCACCTTTTTTATCTATTATAAAGTCACATGTTTCTTTAAGTGAATTATTGAATTCATCAAAATCTTCTTTGTATAAATAGATTTTGTGTTTTTTGTAGTAAAATGTTCCATCTTCATTTGTAAACTTTTTACTTTCAGTTATTGTTAAATAATAATCTCCAGCCTTGGTTTCTCTTACATCAAAAAAATAAGTTCTTCTTCCAGCTCTTAATGCTTTTGAGAAAATCTCTTCAGCATTATATTCATTTTGGTTTTCCATAATTTAATTTTAGTCAAATATAATCAAATCTACTAAGTAATCTCACTGTTTTGCTTGTTGTATAACTCCTTATAATAACCATCAATTTTAATCAGGTTTTTGTGGGTCCCTTCTTGTATAATCTTTCCTTTTTCAAGAACAATAATTTTATCAGCATGCTTAACACATGAAACTCTGTGGCTAACAATTATAACTGATTTATTCTTAAAATTATTTTTTAAGTTTTTAATCAGTCTCTCCTCAGTATCTGTATCAAGAGATGAAAAGCAATCATCAAAAAGGTAGAGTGCTGAGTCTTTAACAAAGGATCTCGCTATTGAAACTCTTTGAACCTGGCCTCCTGATAATGTAACACCTCTTTCACCAAGTATTGTTTGATATCCACTTTCAAATTTGGCAATCTCTGAATCAATTTCAGATAGCTTCGCAGCTTTTTTAACTTCGTTTTTTGTTGCATTTGGATTCCCAAATTGAATATTCTTAAATATACTCTCTGAAAACAAAAAATTATTTTGTGGAACATAGCTAAAAAGTTCTCTTAGGTTATTAATCTTAAATGATTTTATATCATTTTTATCATATGATATTAATCCCTCATTTGGATCATATACTCTACAGATAAGATCTAATAATGTAGTCTTTCCAGAACCTACTTTTCCAACTATTCCAAGCGTTGTTCCTTTATCAATTTTTAGGTTAAATGAATTAAAAACTTTTATTCCCGTTTGAGGGTATGTAAATGAAACATCCTTGAATTCAATATTTTTTGAATTTTTATCTTTTAAACTATAGTTACCATCATCTAGAGATGATTTTGAATCTAAAAATTCATTGATTCTTTTTTGAGATGCTTCTGCTTGTTTAACTATTGATGTAACCCATCCTACAAGAGTTACAGGCCATGTTAACATGTTTACATAAATTATGAACTCTGCTATTACTCCAATTTCAATATTCCCATTAATAAATTCTCTTCCACCAATAAAAATTACAATTAAATTACTGAGTCCAATTAAAAAAAGAATGATTGGAAAAAACCATGCTTGAATCTTAGCAAGGCTTAAATTATTCTTAAAACTCATTAATGCATACCCATCAAACTTATTAAAAATTATATCCTGAATATTAAATGACTTTAGTACAGATATTCCGCTAAAACTTTCTTGAGAATATGTAGATAGATCAGATAAACTTTCTTGAACTTTTGTGCTTTTGATATTTATAAGATTACTGATTCTATAGATAAAAACTGATAAAATCGGAAGAGGTATCAAACTAAAAAAAGTTAGTTTAGGTGCAACGCTAAACATGTAAGTAATAATTACAATAAAAAGAACTATTGCATTGGTTCCGTACATTATTACTGGCCCATAATACATTCTTACTTTACTTACATCCTCACTTATTCTATTCATTAAATCACCTGTTCTGTTTCTTTTATAAAATATTTGATCTAAGGATTGATAATGAGCAAAGATTTCATTCTTCACATCATATTCAATATGTCTTGATACATTAATTATAGTTTGCCTCATTAAAAAAGTAAAGAAACCTGATATTAAGGAAGCACTTATAATTAAAATAATATTTGTCAAAAGAACTTCTCTGGTTTCAATTGATGATATTGTATCGAGATTTAAATAATTTTCTATTGTGGTCATAGAATCACCAACCAGTCTAGGTGTAACAAGAGAAAATAGCCTTGCAATTATGGTAATAAATAATCCAATAAGTAACTTGCCTCTATATTTAAATAAGAATTTATTTAATCTTTGAAGTTCTTTCATACAACCTAACAAATATAAACTTTAAAACTTCTAAAAATTTCATTATATATCATAATTGTATAATTTTGCAGTAGTTCTTTACAAATGTTAAATAGAAGACATATACGTACAATAGTTGTTCAATCAATTTATTCAAATTTAGTTGAATCAATTGAAGCTAAAGACTTAAAAAATTACATAAATAAAAGCTCCTCTTCTTGTTTGGACTTGTTTTATTGTATGGTTGATTATTTAAAAGAAATAAACTTGTTTTTTAATAATCTTGAATCACAAAAATTTTCATGTCCATTTGTAAGTAGTAATCCATATTTCTTTTTCTTTACTAAGCTTAATGCTAAATCTTTTAAGAGAAATCAAATAATTAATTGGGATTTAAACCATAACTATATAATTGAAATACAAGATCAAATATTTGATTTGAACAAGGAATTTTTAGAATCTAAGAAAAATGATGATAAATCAAGATTAGAATTTTTTATAAAATGCTACTCAGAAATTATTTTAAATTCAAATTTATTTTATGAATTTATAGAGGATCAAAACATTAATTGGGTAAATGATTTTCCGTATGTAAATACATTTATTTTAAAAAATATTGAGAAAATTGACTTGCAAAACCCAAATTCATTTCCTCTTCCTTCACTTTTTGACTTTCAAGATGAGCTAAAATTTGGTCAGGATCTTTTTATTAATACACTTGAAAACTTTGATGAGCTAAAATTAAATATTGAAGGTAGAACACCAAATTGGGAATCTGACAGAATTGCCCAAATTGATTATGTCATTTTAATTACTGCAATTGCTGAGTTAATCTACTTTTCGTCTATTCCAACTAAAGTTACAATCAATGAGTATATTGATGTAGCCAAGGAATTCTCAACCCCAGCATCAGGAAAATTTGTTAATGGTGTCCTTGATAATATTGTAAAAGATCTTATAGAGCAAGGATTAATTGTTAAAACAGGTAGAGGTTTGATAACTTAATTTTGCTAATTTTGAAAAAAAATAAAATGAAAAGCTACAGACATATTATCATTTTTTTATTTACATCACTGATTTTAATTTCCTGTAACGAATCTGCATCAAGTAAAATTAAATCTGATAATCAAAATAAAACTCAAGTTCAGCAGAGTTATGCTGAAATAACTTTTGATAGAATTTTTCATGATTTTGGGACAATTAAGGAGGGTGAAATTGCAAAAACAGTTTTTAGTTTCACTAATACAGGTGAAAATGATCTTTACATTGTTGATGCTATAGGAAGTTGTGGTTGTACGGTGCCAAAATACCCTAAAAATATTGCTATTAAACCAGGGGAGAGTGGTGAGATTGAAGTTAATTTTGATTCTAATGGAAGACCTAGCTTACAGCAAAAAATGGTTAAAGTCTCTGCAAACACTCTATCTGGGGGTGAACTTTTACGAATACAAGCATTTGTTGAACCAAAAAATAATTAATCATGGAGTCACAATTTCCTTATCTTCTTTTAATAGCATTAGTCTTTTTATTCTTTATAATAATACCTTCAATGAGAAGGAACAGTAAAGAAAAAAAGTTTTTAAATAACCTAAAAAGAGGTGATAGAATTATTACTAAATCAGGTGTTCATGCCAGAATAACTGAATTTGATTCTAAAAGTAACACATGTATTATAGAGACTATGGCTGGGAAACTTAAAATTGAAAAATCAGCTATTTCATTGGAATTATCATCTAACATTAAAACTTAATGTATAGTATACTAAGAAAAATTCTTTTCCTTTTTGATGCTGAATTAATACATGAATTTTCTGTCCACTCAATAAAAACTTTTAATAAAATACCTTTAATTGATATTCTGATTAAAAAGTGTTTTTGTATAAATGATAAAAGGCTAGAGAGGAGTATCTTAGGTTTAAAATTTAAAAACCCTGTTGGTTTAGCTGCAGGATTTGATAAGAATGCTGAGTGTTACAATGAATTTTCTAATTTTGGATTTGGTTTTATCGAAATAGGAACAGTTACCCCAATGCCTCAGCCAGGCAATCCCAAAAAAAGAATTTTTAGACTAGCTGAAGATAAATCTTTAATTAATAGACTTGGGTTTAATAATAAAGGATTATCAGAGGTAGTTGATAATTTAAAGAAAGAAAGAGATATAATTATTGGAGCAAATATTGGTAAAAATTATTTTACTCAAAATAATGATGCCCATAGCGATTATCTGAAATGTCTGTCAAAGCTTAATGAATTCGTTGACTATTTTGCAATTAATATTAGTTCTCCTAATACTAAAGGTTTAAGAGATTTACATGATAAAAGTCTTTTAAAACCATTCTTAGAAAAACTAGTAAAATTCAATAATAAACAAATGAATAAAAGACCTTTGCTTCTTAAAATTTCTCCTGATTTGAATGAGGAGCAAATAGCCGATATTGTTGTTTTAATAAAAGATTTAAAGCTAGATGGGATTATTGCAACAAATACTACAGTTTCTAGAGATGGGGCTACTTCGAAACATAAAACTCAGGAAGGTGGAATGAGTGGTAAATTGCTAACACATAAGAGTAATGCTATAATCAAATATTTAAGAAAAAGCTTGGGGGACAATTTTCCAATTATTGGAGTTGGAGGTATAATGAGCGCAAATGATGCAATTGAGAGAATAAACTCAGGAGCAGATCTAATTCAACTATATACAGGCTTTATCTACGAAGGACCTTCATTAATAAAAGAAATTAACAAGGCAATTATTAATCAAAGTAACTAAAGCTTTCATCAGCTTTAATATTCTTCAACATCATCTTTTTGAACCATTTCTACAGTAGTATGCATATATCTTAATGGTAATGATATTAGTGCTGAAGGAACCCCTCCATTACTGTATGCAAATGCATCGGTGTCTGTTCCAGTATATCTTGATGAAGCTGCTCTTTGAAATGGTATTTTATTTTTTTCAGCTGTATTTATAATTTTTTCTCTAAGGTTATTTTGAACTGCAGGTGCATAAGAAATTACAGGTCCTTTACCAATTTTAACATCTCCTTCTTTCTTTGCATCAATCATTGGAGTAGAGGTGTCATGAGTCACATCAGTTACGATTGCAACATTTGGCTTTAATGTATTTGTTATCATCTCTGCACCTCTTAAACCGATTTCCTCTTGAACAGAGTTGGTAACATAAAGACAAAATGGAAGTTTATCTTTATTTTCTTTTAGTAGTCTTGCTACCTCTGCTATCATAAATCCACCAGCCCTGTTATCAATTGCTCTACAAATAAATTTATTCTTATTTATAATTTGAAATGAATCGGGATATGTTATGACACATCCAACATGGACTCCCATTTTTTCTACTTCTTTTTTATCTTTTGCCCCTATATCGATAAATATATTGTCAACTTTTGGAGGTGCTTCTTTTGAATAATCCCTAACATGAATAGCAGGCCATCCAAAAACTCCCTTTACAATTCCTTTTTTTGTATGAATATTAACCCATTTAGATGGAGCAATCTGATGATCACTACCTCCATTTCTAATAACATATATAAGACCATTATCTGTTATATAATTAACATACCATGAAATTTCGTCAGAATGCCCTTCGATAACAACTTTGAATTTCTTGTCTGGATTTATTACTCCAACCGCTGTCCCATAGTTGTCAGTTATGAAGTCGTCTACATATGGTTTTAAATATTTCATCCATATTTTTTGACCATTACTTTCGTATCCAGTTGGTGCAGCGTTGTTTAGATATTCTTCAAGAAACTTTAATGATTTTGAGTTAAGTACTTTCATAATTTTTAAAAAATCAAAATTAACAATTATTACTTAACATCTTATTAAATTTGCACAATGAAATATTATTTATTTCTATTATTTATCTTTTTTTCAAATAGTTTGATCTGTCAAGATGATATTGAAGAACTGGATTTTCTTTTTCCAGGTGATTCCATACCTACAAACACATTTATGCTTGACGAGGTAACAGTATTTCAACCCTTAAAATTTAATAATGATGAGGAAATTAAAAGATATGTAATACTAAGATATAGAGTTAAAAAAGTTTATCCATATGCAAAACTTGCATCAGAAAGAATGAATAGAATTGATTCTAGAGTTGACTCAATCAATTCAAAAAGAAAGAAAAGACTTTATTTGAAAAAACTCGAAAAGTTTGTTTATGATGAATTTTCTGATGAACTAAGAAAATTATCAAGATCTCAAGGAAGAATTTTAGTTAAATTATTGAATAGACAAACAGGATTGACTGCACATAAAATTGTTTCTGAATATAGAAATAAGTTTAGAGCTCTCTTATACAACACAGCTGCATCTTTTTATTCAATTTCATTAAAGGATGAGTACGAGCCATTTGATGATTATGAAGACTACTTAATTGAGGATATTCTTCAGAGGTCATTTTCTGATGGTACATTAGAAAAACAAGATTATGCTCTAGATTTCGATTTGGATACTCTATATGAGTTTTGGAAAGAGAAAAAATAGTCTTAAAAAAGTGTTGATAAATAATATAAAACATTGACATTTAGCGCTTAAAGATTTCATAAATTTACCATCCAAAAAAAAAGTAAAATAAAATCTAAAATATTGTTTAAAAACAATAAAAAAGGTTTTATATTTGCAGCCGCAAAAAGATTTATTGCTGACTGCAATAAATTTTTTTTGTTAGTTCATTGAAAATATTGAAAATGACAGCGCGTATCAATTAAGATACAAACTAGCAAACCAAACATTTTGAAACATAGTCAATTCAGAGTCGTATAATTTATTAAAAATACTACAACGAAGAGTTTGATCCTGGCTCAGGATGAACGCTAGCGGCAGGCTTCATACATGCAAGTCGAGGGGCAGCATAAATTACTTGTAATTTGATGGCGACCGGCGAACGGGTGCGTAACGCGTATGCAACTTACCTTTTACTAGAGAATAGCCAAGAGAAATTTTGATTAATGCTCTATGTTCTTATTTACTCGCATGAGTAAATAAGCAAAGCTCCGGCGGTAAAAGATGGGCATGCGTCCTATTAGCTTGTAGGTGAGGTAATGGCTCACCTAAGCTCCGATAGGTAGGGGTCCTGAGAGGGAGATCCCCCACACTGGTACTGAGACACGGACCAGACTTCTACGGAAGGCAGCAGTAAGGAATATTGGACAATGGAGGCAACTCTGATCCAGCCATGCCGCGTGAAGGAAGACGGCCTTATGGGTTGTAAACTTCTTTTATACAGGAAGAAACCTTTCCACGTGTGGAAAGCTGACGGTACTGTAAGAATAAGGATCGGCTAACTCCGTGCCAGCAGCCGCGGTAATACGGAGGATCCAAGCGTTATCCGGAATTATTGGGTTTAAAGGGTCCGCAGGCTGTTTGTTAAGTCAGAGGTGAAATCCTACCGCTCAACGGTAGAACTGCCTTTGATACTGGCAAACTTGAGTTATTGTGAAGTAGTTAGAATGTGTAGTGTAGCGGTGAAATGCATAGATATTACACAGAATACCGATTGCGAAAGCAGATTACTAACAATATACTGACGCTGAGGGACGAAAGCGTGGGTAGCGAACAGGATTAGATACCCTGGTAGTCCACGCCGTAAACGATGGTCACTAGCTGTTCGATGTACATTGGTACGTTGAGTGGCTAAGCGAAAGTGATAAGTGACCCACCTGGGGAGTACGCTCGCAAGAGTGAAACTCAAAGGAATTGACGGGGGCCCGCACAAGCGGTGGAGCATGTGGTTTAATTCGATGATACGCGAGGAACCTTACCAGGACTTAAATGTAAGTTGCATGATTCAGAAATGAATCTTTCTTCGGACTACTTACAAGGTGCTGCATGGTTGTCGTCAGCTCGTGCCGTGAGGTGTCAGGTTAAGTCCTATAACGAGCGCAACCCCTATCGTTAGTTGCCATCAAGTAAAGTTGGGAACTCTAGCGAAACTGCCGGTGCAAACCGTGAGGAAGGTGGGGATGACGTCAAATCATCACGGCCCTTACGTTCTGGGCTACACACGTGCTACAATGGCCGGTACAGAAAGCAGCCACTATGCGAATAGGAGCTAATCTTTAAAACCGGTCTCAGTTCGGATCGCAGTCTGCAACTCGACTGCGTGAAGCTGGAATCGCTAGTAATCGGATATCAGCCATGATCCGGTGAATACGTTCCCGGGCCTTGTACACACCGCCCGTCAAGCCATGGAAGCTGGGGGTACCTAAAGTCGGTGACCGAAAGGAGCTGCCTAGGGTAAAACTAGTGACTGGGGCTAAGTCGTAACAAGGTAGCCGTACCGGAAGGTGCGGCTGGAATACCTCCTTTCTAGAGAAAGACGACTTTGACTATAGCATCAATCCTTTGCGTTTGCTAGCTGTCATTTTTTTTAATAACCCTTATAGTATCTCTAATAGAGTCTCGTAGCTCAGCCGGTTAGAGCGCTACACTGATAATGTAGAGGTCGGCAGTTCGAGTCTGCCCGAGACTACTAAATTCCATAAAGGAAAAGGGGGATTAGCTCAGCTGGCTAGAGCGCTAGATTTGCATTCTAGAGGTCGTGGGTTCGACTCCCACATTCTCCACTATTCTTAATGAAAATTAAGATTAAGAGTTCATTGACATATTGAAAATATCAAGTACAATTCATAAACTATTCTGTTATCCAATTTGATAGTTTTTTGAGATTGTACAGAGTTAACGTAAATATGTATTTAATACTGTTATTATTAAATACAAAATAATTTTACAATTTAAGAAAGAGTTAAGAGTTACTTGTAACTTTTGAAAAGTTACAATAGGCTAATTAAGAGCGTAAGGGGAATGCCTTGGCTCTCAGAGGCGATGAAGGACGTGATAAGCTGCGATAAGCTGTGGGGAGTGGCACAAACACTTTGATCCGCAGATTTCCGAATGGGGCAACCCGGCATATTGAAGATATGTCACACTGTAAAGTGAGCGAACCTGGTGAACTGAAACATCTAAGTAACCAGAGGAATAGAAAACAAAAGTGATTCCGCTAGTAGTGGCGAGCGAACGTGGAACAGCCTAAACCTATGTTGTTACGGCAATATAGGGGTTGTAGGACCTCAACATTTAATGCTAATAGAACTAGAATTTACTGGAAAGTAAAACCATAGAAGGTGATAGTCCTGTATAGGTAATTGATGTTATTAATAGAGGTATCCTGAGTAGTACGGGGCACGTGAAACCTTGTATGAATCTGCCAGGACCATCTGGTAAGGCTAAATACTCCTGAGAGACCGATAGTGAACTAGTACCGTGAGGGAAAGGTTAAAAGAACCCTGAATAAGGGAGTGAAATAGATCCTGAAACCTTACGCTTACAAGCGGTCGGAGCACATTTATGTGTGACGGCGTGCCTTTTGCATAATGAGCCTACGAGTTACCTTTGCTAGCTTGGCTAATCCATTCAGTGGAGCAACCGTAGCGAAAGCGAGTCTGAATAGGGCGAATTTGTTAGCAGTGGTAGACGCGAAACCTAGTGATCTATCCATGGGCAGGTTGAAGCTGTAGTAACATACAGTGGAGGACCGAACCCGTTGACGTTGAAAAGTCTTGGGATGACCTGTGGATAGGGGTGAAAGGCCAATCAAACTAGGAAATAGCTCGTACTCCCCGAAATGCATTTAGGTGCAGCGTTAAAATAAGTTTCATAGAGGTAGAGCTACTGATTGGATGCGGGGGTTTCACCACCTACCAATTCCTGACAAACTCCGAATGCTATGAAATGTTTTTTAGCAGTGAGGGCATGGGTGCTAAGGTCCGTGTCCGAGAGGGAAAGAACCCAGATCATCAGTTAAGGTCCCAAAGTATATACTAAGTTGAAAAAACGAGGTTTGACTGCCCAGACAGCTAGGATGTTGGCTTGGAAGCAGCCATTCATTTAAAGAGTGCGTAACAGCTCACTAGTCGAGCGGTCGAGCATG